>Ga0136604_1001244_pt1 | contig 11571 bp, 11 predicted proteins | sample AntRauFillE10628_FD_104928 | JGI IMG/M metagenome (GOLD analysis project Ga0136604, IMG submission 104928) | Saline lake microbial communities from Rauer Islands, Antarctica - Metagenome Filla E10 #628 | ecosystem: Environmental > Aquatic > Non-marine Saline and Alkaline > Saline | place... | reverse complement strand
AGTACCTTTCTATCAAGCAAACGTTACCGGTGACAGCAGTATTTTTGATAGCACAAAAGATGCAAAAATGTCACAACGTCCAGCTACAACTCTTGACGAACTTTTGTCTAAAGACATTCTTTATCAAGCTAAAGGACGAATAAAATTATTAAAATTAGAAGCCGAAGGAGCTGAGCCAGAAATACTAGAAGGTGCAGACAAAATATTACCCACGGTTGAATATATCACTGCCGACTGCGGACCAGAGCGTGGACCAGCCCACGAAAATACTGTTATTGCTGTATGGAATCAACTCGAAATGCATGGATTCACTCCCATCATTTTCGATCATACGCGAACTGTTATAGTGTTTAAAAATACCCGCTTGTTACGATAAAATTTATGAAAATCTGCTTCGTTGCACCGCGGTATCACACTAACCAACACTTTTGGGTAAAAGCCCTGCAAGAAGCTGGTGATGAGGTAGCCTTCTTGGTTTCATATAAAGCCGAGGTGGCCGAGCATTATGAGTTCCTTACACCAACGGTGGCAGGAACTGCTAGCTTGGGTTCCAAGGTGGTACCTAGTTTGAAATGGTTAAAAAACTATTTTTCTACCGTACAACCTGATGTAGTTATTATTCGTGACGCCAGTAATTTACTCTCGTTGGCGACTTTTTTAGTTTGCAAAAGATTACACATAAAAACCATTCTATACAGCCAACATCCACTTGAAGATAAGCCAAAGCTACATATACGTTTGCTGCAATCTTTTGGTATCGTTCCGTACACGCGCATTACACCTATTCGCAAAAATAAGGAGTTGACCGAGTACGGACCAGCCCACTACGTGCCATTGATTACTGATTTTGTATACAACATAAGCAGCAGAGCCTACGATGATCAATCACTACGAATTTTGTTTGTAGGAAAGTTTGATCTACCTCGAAAAAATCACCTTTTGATGCTAGAAGCGCTACTAGCTACTCGCCAGACTGGAAATGATATTCATCTGACCATGCTCGGCTGGAGCAACAAAACCGAACCGCTTTGGCACCAAGTACAAGCATTCATAGATGAGCATCAATTACACGACGTTGTCACCATCAGGAACAATGTTGCATTTGCCGACATGCCAGCTGTATACCAAGAACACGATTTGTTTGTCTTGCCGAGTGCAAACGAACCATTTTCTATCACCCCGCTAGAAGCAATGAGCTTTGGTGTACCGACAGTGATTACTAATCAAAATGGAGCACAGTACTGCCTTACAAATAATGCAGACAGTGTCATTATCGCCGCCAATGATCAAGCGGCGCTCACCAGTGTCCTGTGCAGAATCGCCGCTGATCGCAACCAGCTACAAAATCTCAGCCAAAACGCCTACGAAACTATTAAACAACAACATACATCGTCAAATTTTTTAACGCTTTTACACGCCGTGCTCAATCAAAATTAGTTGTGTTAAAATAATCCGCATGTCACACCCACTCTTTACCGACATAGAAAAGCAGTATGCAGCAGAAATGGAAACCGTATTTATCGACCTGACTAAAAAGATTGATGACCTGCGTCAGACTGCTATCGAAAAGTACCCAGACATTCCGCGTGGTCCAGACGAATTAGACAGTGGAACGATAAGCGTACCTGACGCCAAACTTCTCTATTTGCTTGTGCGTTACTTTAAACCGAAAGTTATTTTTGAAATTGGCACCTGGATCGGCACAAGCAGCATGGTAATGGCAGAGGCTATGAAGAAAAATAATAATGACGGCCATATTTATACCTGTGACGCTAATACTTTTTTTGCAGTTGATTATTTGTACCAAGATGTCATCACGACTATCAATGCTTATAGTGATCAAGCTATAGAACAGCTACCACCAGACACAACCGTAGACTTCGTATTTGCTGACGGTGAACTTACTTTTGGTACTATCAAAAAACTTAAAACGCTACTACATAAAGATGCAATCATCTCTACCCATGACTTTACATTGCCAGCAGAAAAAGGTGTGTTGAATTTGGTACGAATGCAGCTGGCTTCATTCTTTTCATATTCTTATATTCTTCCTCAAGATATGGATAATCAAACTTACAATAGCGGTGCTTTTGGCATGCTCACAAAAAAACCAAAGGTTGCAATACAGTCACTACTGGTAAGAAGTTTACTTACCACCAAATACGGTTTTACTCTTTTGTTTACAAAATTCAATAATAAACTACGTTAACTTTAATCTTTACCGTTTCCCAATAGTAAGTTATTTTTCTATGGATACTTTTATAAAAGAGGATTTGCAATATTTTCTTAAATACAGCATATCTTTTAAAGCATCTTACTTTTCTTACGTAGTAACTTTTTTTTAAGATATTTACATACACCACGAAGGCCAAGCTGGTGCAACCTAAGTTTGTTTCTTTTATATAAAGCTAAAAGTGGTTTCCTTGAATCAATATTTCTAATTACATCAAATAACCAATCCGTTTTATAGCTAATTTTAATATTATTTTCTTGTAAGTGTTTTGCTAAAAACAGTTCATTCTGCCAATGTGGTATTTCTGAAAAATACAAATCAAATTTTGTATAGAGCTCAGCAACTGTATCCATAGTATTACTATCTGTAGAAAACAGTATGTCATAGACCTCATTATTACAGTGTTTATTATGTAAAAATTTATTTTCTATAGCTACGAAGACCTCCTTAGTAGAGATCTCATCCAATACAATTGGCGTTTTAATAGTTAAGTCGTAACGCGCTTTAATTACTACATCATATTTAAACCCCATTCTTTTTTCATGCTCTTTTTTTAACAAATTACACTTGTATAAAGAATTCCACATTGAAAAAGTAGCAAAAGGATTTCCATAATTAGCACCTTTTGTATACTCCGTTTTTATCCTTTCAGAAAAATTCTGCTGTGGCTCAAGCCATATAGAAACTGGTTTGTACAATTCGTATAATCTTTCAGGTATATTTGCACCTAGTGTGCCCACTCCGCCAAGCATGGCACCAACGCTAACACCCTTAAATTTCTTTCCAACATCTTTTGGATCAAACCAACAGTGCAGAAAAATATCAGGGTCATTATTCTGATCAATCAAATACTTTTTTATAGAAGGATAGGCTTTTTCTACAAAACGTGGTTGTCCTGATATACAAATAGCGACTTTTTTCATACTAAAGTTTGATTTTTGATATAAAATTAACAAACAAACCTGTAAATCTTTGCTTTACTAATTCTGAATTACAGACATCTGTCACCTCGGTGTGCGATGTAGCGTTTTGTCCATCTTGGTTTACAACATTAGTTACAAGTGACGCAGCAACACAACGCATACCCAAACTACCAGCCATTAACACTTCTGGCACAACAGACATCCCAACTGTGTGCGCACCAAGAGAGCAAAGGGCGACTACGTCACCTACACTTTCATATGAGGGGCCAGTTACTGCAACGTATGTACTTTCTTTTACAGCTTCTGCCTGTCCCAGACTGTTTGCTGATTCGATAAATAGGTTACGTAACTCTTTATCGTATATATCATTTGTTGGTAGGAAGCGCACCGCATCTTCGGCAAGATCTCCACGCAGTACATTTGGAAAAAATAGACCTATGTGGGTCTTTATAAGAGAAATGTCACCAACATTATAATCTGGATCTAGTGAACCAACAGCATTAGTAGCAAAATATGTTTGAGCTCCAAGCTTTTTACCTACGCAGATTGGCAGCACTATTTCTCTAAGGGCTTGAGTATCAGTGTAGTTTTCGCCAAACTCATAAAAGTGCTTTCTTCCGGAAAAGACAGCCACCGGCACACCTGATACTGTCCCACAAACCAACTCACCTTTATGACCAACAACGCCGAGAGTTAAAAAATTAGGTATCTCACTGTATGGGATTTTAGCTACAACAGTATCAACACTCTCAGCTAAAAACCCTAAACCTGAACCAGTCATTAAAATAAGTTGTGGAGAAAAATCAGCGGGAACTTTACTTTTTATGTAATTTGCAACGTCTTCAACCCTTTTGTTGTATTTTTGCCCTGGCATAGCAGCTGATGTTTATTAAATTGTAGCGTCTTGAATAAATCCAACTACTCGTTCAAAGTTGGCAAAATCTCTATATCTACCTCCTTTTATTTTGTGACATGCAACTTTCAAACCTGATTTTGCTGCATGATTTAACACAGCTCCAACATCATCAGAACCAACAGCTCCAACTTTTTCTGCACCCAAATCGTCACCCATTTCAAAAAAACGTTCGTTGAATACGAGCACTCCCCATATCCATTTCGTTGTTGGCTTTTCTGGTTTTACTTCTGCCACTACAAATTCACCATCTTTATCTAATTCAACTGTTGTAAAATGCTCAGGTTCATCAACTTCAAAAAGACCAATCGTAATGTCTGCCTTTTTTTCATTATGAACAGTGTCCAGGTCAACAAATAAACTATTTGGATGTATAGCCGTGTCTGGCATTGCATAGTAGATTGTATCTCCCGCTTGCATAAAATCGCGGATACGCGACATACTTACATACTGACTAATTGGATCATCCTGTACTAAGTACATTATATTTTCAGGAAAACTTTTACCGTCACCATAGTATCTAAGAATTTGTGGTTTATCGGATCGTACGACAAAAGTGAAGAAATCTGGTTTAATCTGTCGCAGCGCGTCAAAAGTGTATTTACTGATAGGGACCGGTACAGTTTTGCCTTCTTGGTTTTTCTCAAACCCCAAAGGGTACATTTCTTTAGCCATTAAACCACCGAATCTTTCAGCAATTCCTGCTGCAGTAAGTAAGGCTATTTTTCTCCCTGTATTCATAATTAGTATTTAGATATTACCCCATCCTCTTCTATGCATTTTATCATAGAGTCACAAAGCTCCGAAATAAATGGGTCTTTTGAAGCTTTGTGTTTCACTTTTAGACAAATGGATTCAAGGGTGATACCGCGACTTGTCCAATCGTAACCACCATCTAAGTGTATAACCATAAGAGGCAACAATTTATCTAGACAATAAACAAATAATGCTTCTGGATTTTCATGCTTTTGATAATCTTCTATTGCCCTATGCATAACAGAAAATTCTGGAAAATTTTCACGAAGCAGTCTTACAGCTTCTTCTTCTCTTACATTTTTTGAAGAAGTATAATCATTATTAGCACCGTAAAGAGGTGTATCTCCTGCATACACTTCTATAAGGTCATGGACTAATGCATACCTAATAACTTTATTAACATCCAAACTAAGTTTCTCAGACGAGATTATATACCAAGCTACCATAGCTAGTTGATAAGAATGCTCAGCGTCATTCTCTAATCTGCCCGCAGATTTTAATTGAATATCTCGGCTGACATCACGAAACTCTGACAGAACATTTGTAAATGCAAGTATGTTTTGCAGCGTATTCATCATTATTTTTAATATAGCACTTTCTGCCAGCTATTGATATTAGTAATTAATCTATAGTTTGTGACATCTACTGCTTTTTGGACTGTAACAGTATAATCAAATACATCTAACATTGCGATATATAGATTTTTCATCTGCTTTGAATTACCTGTCTGGTTGAAATCTACCAAAACTCCCCCAGACACTCGATGTGGATATGTAATCTCCTGACCAAAAGTGTCTGGAGCAATAATTTCCCGTGGACCGGTTGGGCAATCGGTACTAATAATGTATAAGCCTGTTGCTGCTGCTTCTAGCAATACATTGGGAAATCCTTCATACAGTGAGGCTAGCACAAAACAATCCGAGATGCGCAAGAATGGATAAATATTTGGCTGGTGTCCAGTGAGCAAAACATGATTCGTTAGATCGAGTTCTATGATCAGCTGTTCTAGTTCTTGTCGCTTTTGCCCTTCGCCGATTATAAGCAGGTATGTGTTTTTTATTTTTGTGTGCACTTGGGCAAAAGCACGGATGAGTGCCGCCTGGCCTTTTTGCTCGGTCAGCCGACCGACGTTTACAAACACTTTTGCATCAGCAGCTAGGTCATTTAAAAATTGGTATTCGGACGGCATTGGTTTTTGCATTTGTGCTTGCACAAAATCAACGTCGATTGGGTTGGGTATGGTTACAACATTTGTTAATCCAAATTCTTGTTCTAAGATTCGCTGCATATCACGACTTACCGCTACCACAGTATCGGCACGGCGATATACAAAACGTATCACCTGTCGACGCCACCAATTAACATACCTGGGATCTGCACGTACCGAAAGTATCAGCTTATAAGGTGAGCGAAACACAAGCTGAGCAACCAGAGCTGATAAGTTGGCCGCTTCTAGAAAAGCTATTACATGTGTAGCTTGCTGCTGTTTTATAAGTGAGTTAATACTGCGTAAACGGCGATAAAATTTTAGTGCTTTCTGTAACAGTGTGCAAGCTGGATCCTCAGTAAAAGAAATACGAGCGCCAGTATACTCATACTCATCGGGAAAAGTATAAAATGTAGCCAGTAGACAGTCGTGTTCAGATTTCTGCAGGCCCTCTGCGAGGCGGATGGCATTCTTTTCGGCACCACCACCCTCTTTGATACTGTCGATCAGAACAATTATCTTGGTTGAAGCGGAAGCGGTCATCATGTCTCGTCGTTTGACTAACTATTAGTTTCAACTTTCTTAAACACAAATTCGTCACACCCAGTACCAAAGAAACCAATGCCGCTATCCTGAACAAATTTGCGTACCTCGGTGAACTCGAGTTTTTGCATGTGCTCTTTTGCCCTCGCTGGTGTGATGGATTCATACGGGTAGCCGCCTAGCCAATCGTGGACATCATGCTCGAAAGACATGCCGCGTGAATTAAAATAATTGTTCCGCATTACCTCAAAGTCTTTGCGGGTAATTTTATATTTAAACTTAAGAAGTTTAATGTATAGATTTTGTGTTCGCTTTTGGTTTGTTTCGCTTGTTTGACTATACCAGCGCTTGATCCGCGTCCATACACCACACATGGGCGTCGTGCGATAGAGCGCTACCGCAAACATTCCGCTTGGTGCGACCAGCTTGGTAGCGGCTGTGATAGCCTCGTACATTGCACCAGTATGGTGGAGTACGCCCCAGGAATAGACGATGTCATACTGTTCTTTGGTTGCTTCTGGGAGGTCAAAGACGCTGACTTCTTGGACCTCGTATTGCGAACCGGTTGGTGCGTATTTATCTAATACTGCCTTGGTTGTAGCAACTAAGTTGGGGTCGATATCGGTGGCGAGTACCTGAGCTGCACCAAGGCGCAGGGCCGCTAGTGCATGCAAACCAGAACCGCAGCCAATATCTAAAAAACTCTTGCCGGCTAATTCTTCTTTGGACACTAACCGCAGCAAGCCTTTTTCGGCTTCTTGGATTTTAGTGTCATCTATTAAGTTTGCATACTCGGACCAGTTTTCTCCAAAAGCAAAATGAGTATCGACAGATTTAAGATTATTCATAGGTTAACTTAGGTACTTGTTATACCACATTTGGAATACGATTATGTTCCAGATACGGTTATAAGGTTGGGTGCCGTTAAAGAAATCTTGCTTTTCTTTGTCTACCATTGCAGGGTTAAATATCCCCTGCTCTTTGATGAGAGCTTCATCAAGGTACTGGTCGATAACCCAACGTAGGTCACCTTTGAGCCAATCATTCAGCGGGACGCCAAACCCTTGCTTGGGTCGGTCAACCAACTCTTTGGGGATGTACTGATACAACAATTGTCGCAACAGATACTTGTTACCGACTTCTTTGTGCATTAACTCGTCAGGCAGGCTGGAGGCATATTCAATCAGCTGATGATCTAGTAATGGCTCTCGACCTTCCAAACTCACGGCCATACTGGCTCGGTCGACTTTAACTAGTATGTCGTCTGGCAAATAGGTATGGAAATCTATTCGCTGTAGCTTGCGTAGATGATTGGTGATATTGGATAAAGAGATGGCACGATATATAGAAGCCACAAATGTACCTGTAGGTTTGCAAAGTAACTGCATTACTTCTTTTTCAGTATAGTAACTATTTTGGGTGGCGTAGTTGGCGGCAAGGTCATGACGGTGAGCATAATATAGCTGCGCTTTTTTGAATTTGTGGACACGGTTAGGGTGCACAAGCTTAAGGTACACAAGGAACGCAGCTGCTTGCGCACCTAGGTGGATCAGCCAACCAATACCTGGCGGTAGTTTTTGAAACTTTTGCATGAGGTTATGGCTGCTCTGGTAGCGAGTGTAGCCGCCAAACAATTCATCACCACCATCAGCCGACAATGCTGCTGTGACTTGTCCCTTGGCAAACTGAGAAAGCAGTAGTGTCGGGATGGCAGAAGCATCAGCAAACGGTTCATCAAAAAACTCTGGCAGCTTGGGCAGTATGTCTTGGGCTTCTTTGGTAGTGCAAAGCAGCTCATGATGTTCGGTACCAAGGTGATCGGCTACGGCTTGGGCGTAGGTTGCTTCGTTGTGGGTAGCTTCTTTAAAACCAATGGTGAAGGTTTTGAGATTGGTGTACCCTTTTTTAGCCAGGATGGCTGTTACTAATGAAGAATCGATTCCTCCGCTCAAAAATACACCGACCGGAACATCTGCAATCATGCGCAAATTACAGGCGCTAGTGAGTTTCTCTTCTAATGTATTGAGAGCAGTCGCCTCGTCTGTTTGCTCTACCGCTGTTGATTCGACATTCCAATACTCCTTAGTTTTTACTGAGCCATCGCTCGTATAGGTGGTGTACTGGCCAGGTAGCGCTTTTTTAATGTGTTTAAAAATACTGTACGGGGCTGGTACATAGCCAAGCTGCAAAAATAGTTGGAGAGCATCGTGGTCTAGCTCACGAACTACTTGTGGATGTGCCAGGATTGCCTTAAGTTCTGATGCGAATATTAATAGTTCTTGGTGATGGTATACATACAGCGGCTTTACACCCACGCGGTCGCGGCAAAGCGTAAGCTGCTGACGCTTAGTGTTCCAAATCGCAAAGGCAAACATGCCACGACACTTTTCTAGGCAGGCTGCTCCCCAGTGCTGCCAGGCACGCAAAAGTACCTCGGTGTCAGAGTCACCGGTGCAAGTAATACCAGAGGCTTCTAGTTCACTGCGAATTTCTTGGTAGTTATATATTTCGCCATTGTAGACAATGACATCATCCTCGATCTGCATTGGTTGATGACCCGCTGGAGATAGATCAATTAACGACAGGCGCTGATGGGCGAGATGTAGGCCAGCTGAGGTATCTTTATATACACCACTATCGTCGGGCCCACGATGAGCCTGGCAAGCAGACATTGCTACCACCATTTCTGTCGTAGTAGCCTTGGTTTTATCGAGCACTCCAGTGATTCCGCACATAGGTAATTAATTCAAGAGTACCACCACCTAGCGAAAAAGAAAGTTCAGTGGCGTTAGCACTAGACGATGTATGGCTGGCAGTTCTTTTCTCCACTTTTCGTCTGATTTGATTGCAGTTATTTCTTTTCTTCGCATACCATTACCACCAAAGCGATAGGAGGTTTGATTATTTATGTTGGAGATAAGATCTTCGGTATCAATAGGTACACCCGCTCTCTTGGCGATTTTTGCCACGGTAGCTTGTGGATGGGTAGCAAAGTCTTCGTAGCGGACTCGGAGGTAGCGTTCTGGGGCGATACTATTTTTGGAGTATCGAGCGATACCCAGATTGCTAGCAAACCATTCTATAGCCCGGCCAGCAGACGGTCGCCCACGTTTGTAATACGAGTAAAAGACACCTCGCACGTCCCGTACGATATGCACAACATATAACTCTAGATCAGTTCGTTCATTTATTTCTACTAGCCGACTAAGTACCTTGGAAGAATCAACGATTACTTGCGGCTTTTGCTCTGTTACTTTTGCGGCTTGCGCTTGTATGTCGGTATAGAGTTGTTCGTTGTGGTAACGCTGCGGAACAATTTTGGGCCGGCCAGTAAATACGAGTGACAAACGGTTAGAAAATGATAGTGAGCGTTCTATCCGTTGCGGTGGCAAGTATTTATCTTGATTATCAAAAAATCGTGACCAAAAACGAGAGTTTTGTGGACGGGCACCGGTGTCATCTACCTGCTCTGGATCTGAGCTAGCCAACCACTGATCTAGATGTTTTAGTTCACCAACTGAAAAAGCGGTTGGAGCGGTGGTGAGTGCCATATCAAGCAGCGTGCTACCACTATGCCCAGCTCCGGCGATGTAGATTATTTTTGGCCTGGTTATTGTCTGTTGCATACGGGTACTATATCAGCTGCAGATACTTTTTATTAATACATTTAACTTACACATTACTACCTTGCAACAACCGTTCCCACTCCCTCATAATCGTGTCTTTATCAAAGGCTTCGGCGATGCGGGCTTGGTAGGCGGTGTAGGCTGGGCCGCGCTTCCAATCCCGGGTGAGGACGTCGCTGATGCAGGTGGCGAGCTGTAGTTCGGCTGGCATGAGTGGGCGTTTGGCTGGAGTTTCGAAGAAGGCTTCCTTGATGGCGAACGGGGTGGTTAAAATACCGTAGGGAGTTTCGTGGGGGTAGTTTGTTTCTGCATTGACCGCTAGGTCGGGGGCGATGATTTCGCGGGGGCCGCTGGGGCAATCGGTCGATACGATGGGTAGGCCGATTGAGAGGGCTTCTAGCATGGTGTTGGGCATACCCTCGAACAGTGAGCTAAAGACAAAGATGTCGGCAGCCTGCAGGAACTGGTAGACATTGGGGTGCTTGCCGATAAAGTGCACTGAATCTGCCAGACCGCAGTCGCTGGCGAGTTGTTGTAGCTGGGCTTTGTATTCACCTTCTCCGAGTACGACTAGTTGCGCACTGGGGTGAGATGCTACCACCTGGCTAAAGGCGCGGATGAGGTGCCACTGCCCTTTTTGGGGTATCAAGCGTCCCATTGAAATACACAGGGTTGATGCTTGGTTGAGCAACTGATACTCAGCCGGTAGAGGCTCTTTGGCCCGCTCTTCTATATACGGCATATCGAGTGAGTTGTAGATGGTGGTGGTGTTTGGCAGGCTGAAGTCAGCGATCAGCATGTGTTCGACTTGCTTGGTGACTGCTACTACTGATTTAGCTGATGGATACAGCCAGGCGCACAGCCGCTGAAATAACCACCCACGGGTGCGGATGTTGTTGCGGACTGATACTACTACCGGGAGCCGACGGACAAACAAGCGTTTGGCCAACAGGACATAAAAATTGGCTTCTTCTAGGAAGGTGTACGCGACATCTATGTCGTGTTGTTTGATGTACTGGGCGATCCGCCAGATCCGCCACGGGATACCAAATAATTTAAATAGTCGGTGACCTTTGGGGGTTTCGTTAAAGCTGTGGTAGATACCGTGGTACGGGTACTTTTCGGGGGCTTCGTAAAAAGTGAGAAGGTGGGTTTGGTAGCCTTGGTCGGTGAAATAGTTACCTAGGTTGGCGGCGACCTTTTCTGCCCCACCACCGATCCATAAGACCCCGGTGACGATGAGAATTTTTGGCTTGCTGTCGGGTTGCATAGTCTCAATAGTACCAAAGTTTTGTGCAACTGGTTACATTTCTAAAATGCTTTTCTTTAGGGTTGGCTTACCTATCGTCGGTCAGGTAGACCGCTACGGT
>Ga0136604_1001242_pt1 | contig 11607 bp, 8 predicted proteins | sample AntRauFillE10628_FD_104928 | JGI IMG/M metagenome (GOLD analysis project Ga0136604, IMG submission 104928) | Saline lake microbial communities from Rauer Islands, Antarctica - Metagenome Filla E10 #628 | ecosystem: Environmental > Aquatic > Non-marine Saline and Alkaline > Saline | place... | reverse complement strand
TGTTTTTCAAAACCTGCTTATTCATCACGATAAAACAGAAGCCATTATTTCGAACGATATTGTGAAGGCGGTGACCCTTACCGGCAGCGAACGGGCAGGCGAATCAGTGGGTGCACTGGCCGGAAAATACCTGAAGAAATCAGTTCTTGAACTCGGCGGCAATAATGCATTTATCGTGCTGGAAGATGCGGATATGGATCAAGCCGTGAAAACGGGAATCACAGCCCGGATGATGAACAGCGGACAAAGCTGTATTGCGGCCAAACGGTTCATCCTTGTTGGGGATGCGTATGATAAATTTCTCCCGGCTTATATTGACGGGGTGAAGTCAATCAAAAAAGGAGATCCCATGGACGATTCTACCGAGATCGGTCCGCTTGCCCGGAAAGACCTGGCGGATGAACTGCATAAACAGCTTGATAAATCAGTAAAAAAAGGGGCAAAGATTGAGACGGGGGGCAAGCAGGAGGATGCGTTTTACGAGCCTACCGTATTGACGGGGGTAAAACCGGGAATGCCTGCGTTTGATGAAGAGACCTTTGGGCCTGTGGCCGCCATCATCCGAGCAAAAGATGTGGATGAAGCGTTTGAGCTTGCCGCTGATTCCAAATATGGCCTTGGCTTAACTCTTTTTACATCTGATATCGAAAACGCCCGCCGGCATATCGGCAAAGCACCCGACGGAGCATTCTTTATAAACGAACTGGTAAAATCTGATCCCCGCCTCCCGTTTGGCGGTACCGGAAAATCGGGATATGGACGGGAGCTTTCTCGTGAGGGAATTCACGAGTTTGTGAATAAGAAAACGGTTTACATCAAAAAGTAAAAGTGTGTTCTTTTACCTGTAATCCGGGTTGGGGTGGTCGGATCGGCAGCCTGTGTCCCATTCGCTTCGCTGATTTCTATGCGTCGTTGGATATTTTGTTGTAACCGAATACCCGCTTGTTTAGTTAGATGAGAGGAAAAAGTTAAGACACTGACATATTTCGATATCGTTGCATTCCGGTTTTCCCAAGCCGGCAGGCTGATCTGCTCTTCATCCTGAGAGACTGCGTTGTTGATTGTTAAATCGGTTTGCCAGCCAGACGCTTGCAGCAGGAAGGAATGTAATCTGCAAAACCGGTGAAAGGCCGACTTCGTGGCCAAAGAGTATAATAAACGGCATAGCCGGTGTGTATTGCCAGAGATTCAGATACAGTGCTACCCATTCAAGGCAGAAGCTTGCAACAAAACTCAGTGTCAGCAACATCAGGTATCCTTTGAATTCGGGTGACTCAAATCGAGCAGAGGGTACCAAAGTGGTTGCAACTTTCCAAAGAGCCAGCACAATCAGGATATCACCAAATATAGCTCCCCACATCCATAGTGTGGCTTCCCAAAATGGCCAGTCCCACATATCATATAGAAAAAGACACTGTCCGAATTCCCAAATCGTATGAAGAATAAAAGCCCACAGGATGATGCATTTTGTATGGTAGTGGATGATGTTCATGTTAGCGTTCCGAATTGGTTTCAGCTTCTTGAATAGGGTTACTTTGCTTTTCTTCGAATTTCGAACCATAATCGCCCGGTTTTACCAGAAATTCTGATAGTTCAAACAGTTTTTCAATATGAAATACACCGTGCGGACATGAATTGTCTGCAAGTTTGTTTATCCTTATACATTTGAAGTCAATCATACAATGGCATACAGCTCTACACCTTACCTTTTTAGTAATACGACCTTAATGTTATCAACTCAGCATCAGTTTTGATAAAACATTACTATCTTAGACGTTTTTTATAACCTTTTTCAGCATCTCATTCACCTGATTTGCGACATCGGCCAGCTTGTCATTTTTAATGGCTTTCATAGATTCGAGCGGATTTACCGCAGAAACTTCAATTGTTCCATCGTCATGCTCTTCAACAATGACATTACAGGGAAGCATAGTGCCGATTTTGTCTTCTGCCTGTAACGCCTGATAGGCAAAGTTCGGGTTGCAAGCTCCCAGTATTTTGTACTTTTTGAAGTCAACATCCAACTTTTTCTTCAGGGTTTCTTTTACGTCGATTTCTGTTAACACACCGAACCCTTCTTTTTTAAGTTCATCGGTTGCTTTAGCAATGGCTTCTTCAAAAGTGCCATTAAATGTGGTTGATATGTAGTATGACATTGGTTGATCTCCTTAGTTTATGATTTTATGATTAAAGCAGCTCTTTTTTTCGCTCTTCAAATTCCTCTTTGTCTATTTCCCCGTTGGCATATCTTCTCTTTAGAATATCCATAGAGGTTTCATGTACGTTTTGTTTATGGTTGGTTTTCATCAGTGCCCTGATGACAACTGCAACCACCGCGATAATAAGTATCCACCAGATAATCATCATTCAGCCACCTCCAAAAAATGAAAATCATGCATGTTGTTTACCTCTGTTATTAATTTAAAGTTGTATCGATTTAATAAATTAGCAACTCTTGCTTTGTAGCTGAACCGGCGGACATGCCACCGAGCCGTAACTACAATAGACACAGCAAAACTTCCGGCATCTGCTCCTCTTTTTACTCATTTGCCAGTTCCGATATCTTCGTTCAGCAATCAGTTGGTTGATATCCAAACCAGCGGGTACCAATTGTTGATGAATTCATTGAGTACTTACATAGTATTATTTTTTAAATCCTAATCCCACTAAGGGTTTTAAACCCTTAGTGGGATTGAGCTCTGATTTCATATTAATGATGTTGATCGTGGCTATCGGATTCTGGTTTGTCACCATTCATCATGTCGCCCTGCATCATCTGCATGCACATCATGTCTGAATCGCCCATCATCTCCATCATTGCAGAGTGATCCATGTTGCCATCCATCATTGATTGCATCATCTGCATATGTTTCTGCATACGCTCTTTCATTTCGGGATTATCCCTCATCTGCTGCATGTGTTGCATCATGGCAGATCGATCCATTCCCTCCATATTGTCCATCATCTGTGTACGCATGTGGGTCATCATCTCACGGCGCATCTCTGGGTTCTGTGACATCTGCTCCATCATCATGGAGCGCATGGTAGAATCCTGCATCATTTCCATCATCTGTTGTTGTCTTTCCTGATGGTTCTGATCTTGTGCTGACAGTGTGCCTGCAAAGAGAATCATCAGTGCTATTGTTGTAAGTGTTATGACTATTTGTTTCATTGGTTTCTCTCGTTTATTGGTTTGATTTATTATTACCAAACCCCTTAGAGGGTTGGTGTTTTATTTTGATTCCATCTTCAAAAATCTCGCATTGACCGCTACAATCACGGTACTCAACGACATCAGCACGGCTCCCATGGCTGGACTCAAAATGATGCCCCACGCAAACAGAACACCGGCTGCCAGCGGAATGGCAAAAACGTTATATCCGGTTGCCCACCAGAGATTCTGAACCATTTTGCTGTAGGTGGCTTTTGATAATTGTATCACGTGACCTACATCTTCCGGGTTGTTGCGCACCAGTACAATATCGCCGGTCTCAACAGCCACATCCGAGCCGGCTCCAATGGCAATCCCAACATCAGCACTGGCCAGTGCCGGTGCATCGTTCACGCCGTCGCCGGTCATCGCCACTTTTTTACCCTGGCTCTGGACTTCTTTTACCTTATCGGCTTTTTCATTGGGCAGCACCTCGGCAAACACCTGGTCAATACCCAGTTCGTTGGCCACATATTCTGCTGTCTGGCGGTTATCTCCGGTCAGCATGATGCATTCAATTCCCATCTCGTGAAGCCGGTCAATAGCCTGGCGAGATTCCGGACGGATCTTATCGCCCAGCGCCACTGCGCCTTCCAGCTTCCCGTCGAGAATCACAAATACTACGGTCTTCCCCTGAGCTGAGATCTCTTCCACTTGCTTCTGTGGATAGTCCATCTCTTCGTCGCGTACATAGCCGGGGCTTACGACCTTTACCGATTTCCCCTCCACATTTCCCTCCACACCTTTGCCGGTGATAGAGTTAAAGTCTTCCACTTTCCAGGTTTCTTCCGCTTTTTCAACAATTCCACGAGCAATCGGGTGTTCTGAGTTCGCCTCAACGGCAGCGGCGTAATTCAGAAGCTCCTCATTGCTGACTTGTTTGTTAAAGTTCAGAACGTCAGTGATTGTAAAGGTTCCTTCGGTAAGTGTTCCGGTTTTGTCGAAAATGACGGCATCCAGGTTTCGTGCTTCTTCGAAGGCTGTACGATTGCGGATTAGAAATCCGTTAGTTGCTGCAAGGCTTGTGGATACTGCTACCACCAATGGTATAGCCAGGCCCAGTGCGTGTGGACAGGCAATGACCATTACGGTTACCGTTCGGTTGATGGCATAGCTTAGATCCTGACCGGTAAAAAGTGTCCATGCAAAGAAAGTCAGAAGTCCGGCGGAAATGGCTACAATGGTCAGCCAGAATGCCGCCCGGTTGGCCAGGTCCTGTGTACGTGATTTACTATCCTGTGCCTGGCGTACAAGATTAATCACCTGCGAGAGGAAAGACTCATCACCTGTTTTATGGATTTTTACCGTGATTGAGCCCTCTTCATTGATGGCTCCGCCAATCACTTCATCATCTTTCTTTTTGTTGACAGGCAGTGATTCACCGGTGAGCATCGACTCATTCACACTGGTTTTACCCTCTACTACAATTCCATCAGCCGGGATTTTTTCACCCGGTTTGATCAGGATATGATCTCCCACCTGAAGCTCTTCAACCGGAACATCTTCAGTCGAACCGTCCTCTTTTACCCGATGGGCTTTCCCCGGCAAAAGCTCCGCCAGTTTCTCTAAAGCAGCTGAAGCACTCATCACAGAGCGCATCTCAATCCAGTGGCCCAGCAGCATGATCGCGACCAGGGAGGAGAGTTCCCAAAAGAGCAGGTGTCCTTCGAGTCCGAACACCACAAATATACTGTAGATAAATGCAACGGAGATCGCCAGGCCGATGAGTGTCATCATTCCGGGCTGTTTTTTCTTCAGCTCATCAACCAGTCCGCTTATAAACGGCCAGCCGCCAAAGAAATAGACTACAGAAGAAAGGGCTGTCAAAATCCAGGTATCGCCTGTAAACCGCCAGTCCACACCCAAAAACTCCTGAATCATGGGAGAAAGTGCGAGGATCGGAATCGTTAATACCAGCACCCACCAGAAGCGGAATTTAAAATCCTCCACCATCATTTTGTGGTGATCGTGGTGAGAGTGACCTTTGTGCTCTTGATTCTCTTCGTGTTTTGGATGATGGTTCTCTTGCGAATGGTGACCGCCATTGTCGTGATCGTGATCCGTATTCATGGGTTTCTCTGATTTTAATTCACTTCATTGTTTTAAGATACTTTATGCTTGCCGATTCCTTGTTATTAAGCTACTTGGTTATTGTGTATTATTTTTGGATTAATTGGTAGAGAAATTAACAATCTAAATTGTGTGATGACCTACGTTGAGCTGTATTATTGAAGTTTCTGAAAACCCTGATTAAACTCAGCCATTCGATGAGATCGATTAAAAAATGGCAGCCCGATCAGTTTATAGTCTTTATTTTCGATGACAGGATTTAGTACATATTCACCGCCAATTCTCAAAAGTAATTCTTCCTTCCAGGAGTCGCTCTCTAAAATCATATCGCCCTTTGGCTCTATCAGTACCTGATAAATCAACTCAGTTTTTCCGTTATCTTTTGACAGGTGCAGAAGGAAATCCGGTTCTATAGCACGTTCATCATCAAAATGATACAATTTAAAGTGGCTTTCATTACGCAAGAGATAAACGTTATCATAGAACTTCTTTAATTCCTCAATGGCGTCTTTTATAAATTTAACCAGTTTTTTCTCCTCTTCGGTACCATAATTCTCATCAAAAACGTACCAATCTTCCCGACTCAGGTCCAAATAGTTTTCATCTTTTTTGGGAGATCGCATTGGATAGCCCCTCTCTTCATCACCCGATTCTGATAAGTTGAAATTCAGCTTTTTATCATAAAATGCCTCTTTAACCCATTTCGGCTTGAATACTTTTGTTCCCTTTTTCTCCACATAACCTTTCTCAATTGCGGGCTGTATTTGTTTGAGTACAGACACGGCTATTACAAGCCGCTCAGACGGTGGTAATTTTCCAACATCTTTACGATGTCCCCTAATCGTAATCTTAACTCCGCCCAAATAATGATTGTCATTGATAAACTGTGAAATTGAAGATAGGTGAGGAAATGCTTTTTTCAGATTGGAAAAAGTGAAGTAAGATGATTTTTGAATCGCTTTGCGGATAACGGATTCTCCAAGCCAGCTGAAATTTAATGAAATATCTTCAACGTATTCTCTTTTTGGTTCTACAACTCCTTCACCAAGAAGTTTAGTTTCCGAAATGAATCCAGTTCGAATGGTGAATGGGAACTCTTTATCGAAAAGCTGCAGTGGTAAACCCGTTACATCTTCATTTTTATTTTTTTCCTGCTCATTCAGATAGATAATGCCATTTTTATAAAATCGAGAATTTTTAAAACTCTCCTTGAGGTTTAATCGTCGTGTAGTTACCGATTTCGGTTTGATTCCAACCTGATCCAGTGCCGTATTAAGTTCACTAATATACTTCGAATCATTTTTACTGTGGAAGTAGAGCTCTTCGCAAATTCTTAGCGGATGCTCCAAATCATCATCGTATTTTCGCTGATACTTCGGTTGATCTTCTTCTATTTTGAATGGACAATATCTGGCACCACGCCCGATGAGCTGTGCTTCTTTTACTGTTGCAGGTGACGGTTGATTGTAACGTGATCCGCCACGTCCCTCATAGAGTCGGACTATATCAAACAGGTTCAACACATCCCAGCCTTCATTTAATGCCTCTACGGCAAAAACCGCTCTTATTGGATTATTTTTTTCTTCAAGTTTATTCACCAATACCCGGGCCTCGGATGTATCATCACTGCCGGAATCGATGGAAATACATTTAGTTTCCGAAAAGGCCCCTTTCAATTGTAGTGCAAGGTTATCATCAGTTACATCTATTTCATCGAAAAAATTAAATGCTTGACCTAAGACACTGTTTTCAGAGCTATTTTTACGGATTGCATTGATATCAGCAGGTGTTAGGCGAGCAACTTTTCCCAAAAACTGTTCCCTGAATTCCGAAGAAACCATGTCCGTCCCGGCAGTTGTTTTACCTCTGTTCACGTAGTTGGATTTGAACATGACGACTGGCTTTATCAAAAGGTTGTTATGAGCAAAAACAAGCAATCGATACTGGCTCAAAATTATTGCCTGCAATGCCCGGTCAATAGGCTCCAAATCACCTTGCAGAACATTCACTTCTTTTGAATATTTATCCAGATAAAATTGTTTCAGGGAATAATCGTAAATCAGTTTGTCCTGATATTTATGGGCAATGACTTCATCCGACAACTCAGCGGTGGCCGTGAATTCAAGCAAAATATTCATTTCAGAGGATTCAAATATTCTCATCACTGTACCCTCCCAGCTGTTGAACAATTTCTGCTGAGTTTGATTCAGTTTTTTGTTCTTCGCACGCTTGGTATCCACATTCATGTGATGTGCTTCATCCGACAGAATCACCACATTATGATCCTTGAAATCTTCGTATGTGATCGAATTTTCTTTAGGGGTATTCATCCGGTTATGAAGTAACTGTATAGTGGTAAAGTGGATGTTGATATCCCGATCGTTTGCCGCCTGAAAATTATCGACTTCGTTTACCTGAATTCGTTCTCCGTTAATTTGAATTGATGAGTTAAACAGAAATTTTTCCGAAGCTTTATTCTGAAAATTATCTTTTGTTTTATCGATAATATTAGAGCTGTTTACAAAAAACAGAAAGTTACGATATCCCTTTTGATACAAGTGAAGAATACATCCGGCCATGATAAGCGTTTTCCCGCTTCCGGTTGCCATTTGAAAAAGGAGATGAGCTGGGTTTTGCCTTTTTTTATACCCTTCCAGATAAAACTGAAACCGGCTAAAAGCTTCTTTTTGATAAGGCCTTAGCCTGAAGGATGGATTAAGATTTTCAATAATATGATTTTCAACATCATCAAGCATTTCATTTTCAGAAAATACCTGCATGTCATTCAAAAGCGTAAAATGTGAAATATCAGCCATCTTATTTCTTCTTCTTTTTCGTTTTTTCTACCAGCTTATCAAAATCGGACTCAAACGCTTTATCCTGTATAGGTCGAAATTTCTCATATTCTTTTTCTGCTAACTTTTGCTGATACTTTCCCCGCGTCCTGCAAAATTTCATACTCGTTGAAATCCAGAAATCCGTCCAGCTTTTCGATCCAGTCTTCCATGGTCATAGCGTTTTGTCGTTCGGCCTGCGACTCCGCATAATCCAGATACATCGTTACGATACGGTTCAACGTTTTTATTTCTTTTTCACTCAGATAATTTTTTTCTGTAGAAATATCGCTTTTTAAAACCTTACCCTTCGGCGCTCTTTTCCAGGTGGTTAATCCCATATTGGGTTTTTCCGCATCAGTCCGTTTTGCAATCAATTCTGCCGCAGTATGCCCCGTGATAGCCCAGTGTAATTTGTTTTGAACCGTTTTGTAGAAGGTTTGGGTGATACCAGAGTTTGGGTTGTAGTCTATACTACATTGTGCATAGATGTCTGTTATTTTTTGATAGAACCGCCGCTCTGATGCCCGAATATCACGGATGCGTTCCAGCAGTTCATCGAAATAATCTTTACCAAATAATGTACTCCCTTGTTTAAGGCGCTCATCATCCAAAACAAATCCTTTAGTCAAAAACTCGCGCAACGTTTTTGTAGCCCATTTCCGGAAATGCGTAGCCTGAATGGAGTTTACACGATAACCGACTGAAATAATGGCATCCAGATTGTAATACTCTAAATTCCGGGTTACAGCTATTTCCCCCTCTTTTTGAACTGTTCGGAAATTCCGAACAGTTGCCTCTTTTTCAAGTTCACTGGTTTCGTAAATATTAGATAAATATTCACTTATGGTAGATTTTACCACTCCAAATAGATCGGCCATTGCTTTTTGGGTAAGCCATACCGTTTCATCTTCAAGAGCTACCTCAATTCGTACTTCTCCATCCGGTGTATTGTATAACAGAAAACCGCTTTGTTGCTCGTCTCTTGCCATATCTATTTTTTTAACCCATAAAAAGTATCATTCAACCTTTTATCCTCATCACTCACTTCAAAATCTGCATCGCCTATTTCGGAGTAGTTGACATAAAGCAGGTTTTTATCCAATACTTCAATGAGGAACCGTTTCTGATCGTCTAAAGAGAGCTGACCGAACTCCTCAGCGTTTTCATCAATCTCTTTGGGCTTGATTTTGTAGCTGATAAACGCTTTCTCTTTCATTTTTTCCCAAATGTCTGAAAGTGTTTTCTCATTATCTGCATCCCGGATGGCTTCCACCCACTGTTGATTGACTTTTTTAAGTTCTACAAAGTTAAAGGTATCACCTTCATTTTCTTGTAACTTCGTCAATCTTCTTATAGCAACATCAACATGTTCATCAAGCTGCTCTACAAGAATAAATCTTCGATCTTTACCACCAACTTTGTTCTTGTTTGCCTCCATTACGGCATGAGCAGTAGTGGCGCTACCTCCAAAAAAGTCTAAAACCAAATCTCCAGGTTTAGTCATTATTTTAATCGTGTCCAGTACTGTATAGAGAGATTTGGGGTAGCTAAATTTAGTCTTGCCAATAATCTTTTTTAATAAGTTAGTTCCATGAAACTCGGATTGATATTTCTTTTTTGTCCAAACGTTCTTGTAGACTTGTTGTTCATAATATTTATGTTGTAGAACTATTTTTTCTCCATCCTTAATAGCTCTAAAATAACCAGGTTCACTATCGTTTTGATCCTCAAATGAAGGTTGAATTACCTTCCAAGCAAATTCACCCTGATCTGTTACAGGATATAATTCATGATAATCTTCATGATATTCGGTAGTAATATTATTCAAATTTTTACTTACATAGATTGGATACCAATTTTTAGGACGGTTTTTTCTTGACCAAACAGTACGTGCCCGAATCATATTTTCCCATCTGAATCTCCCTTTTTCATCTTCCTCAGTAAATGTCTTCAACACATCTTCATCAATAGCGACTTGATTAAATGAAGCTTGGTTTTTGTTCTTAGCATAAACCAACATAAAATCACTATTCTCAGAAAAAAACTTTGCTTGATTTCTTCCTTTTGGATTATGAACAATAGTCACAATTGCTATCCTATTTTCTCTTCCAAAAACTTGATCTGCTAAAACTCCAAGATAAAATAGCTCTGCATGATCAATAGCTATTGCTATAAAACCATCTTTCATTAATAAATCGTAAGCAATTTCTAAACGATTTTTTATAAATGTTAACCAAGTTGAATGGTTAAAGTTATTATTATATGAAAAGATATTTGCATCACCACCAGTATTATAAGGCGGATCAATATAAATGAGTTTTACTTTTCCTCGGTACACTTCGGCCAGAGATTGGAGAGCCAAAAGGTTGTTTCCTTTAATAAGGTAATTGTCTTTCAGGGAAGGAGCTTTTACTTTTTTTTCACCGTCTTTATCGTATTTCTTCCAGTTGGTAAAAACTTTAGGGGCGAGGAGGCGATCAATATCATCCGGAGCGAGTGTTTCATTCCAGAAAATCTCCTCGCGTTTGGCGTCTTCCTTGTCCTGCCCGCCTTGCAGCACGCAATCTTTGTGCGGCCAAGCCAATACCACCTCCCCGCTGTTGCTCAGATAGTTTAGGTTGCTGGTCAAGCCAATATTAATTTTAAAGGAGGTATAGCTGTCAGGCAAAAACGATTTGTTGGAAATAAACTGCTGGAACTTCACCTTATCGAACACAAGCGCACCCTCTATATCCTTAAAAAAGTGTTTTTTGAGAGATTCCGAGCCAAGAATGAGATTCAAAAAGTCCGCATCCAATGCCAGTGCTTTTTGTTCAATCAGGGCTTTGTTGAGTTGGCCGTCTACCAGCAGGTTTTTATTCTTTTCCAGCACAGTTTTTAAATCGTCAAGCAGGTTTTGAGGCATCTGATCAGGTTAGTTTTTATTAAGCTCAGCTCAAAGTATAAGAAATTTATTAAAGGAGATAGTTGAAAAGTAATATATCTCAGTAAACTAAGTTTTACTCCTCTAATTCATACTCCGTAAACATAAAAATTGCTGACCGTACTCATTTTCCAGCCATTGCTTCAAATCGACTTAAATTCAACCAGTCGAATTTTCAATGTTCCGTCACCCTTAATGGCGATTCCTGTACTTCCCGCATCCATTGCATCATCATGGGTGTGAACAACAGTCTGCCCGTTTTGATAACCGTAATAATGCATACCTGATGCCGTAACACGCAAGTTGTACCAGCCACCGGGATCGATTTGGCCTGAACCGAGAACATTGTCTGATCCGTTTCTGATCTGTCCCTGACTAAGTTGTGAGCCGTTGAGATTGAAGTATTTGCATGGTGTAGAAGCTGTCAGCCGTCAGCTTTTAGTTTTTTTATGGGTCTAAAATCGTTCTTTGTCAGCTAGAAAAGAACTGATTACAAGGAATTACCTCCGCGACTTTACCCTCTCTCTTAAAGTAATCTGTTTGGCTTTGGGTTAAAATAAACCCTT
>Ga0136604_1001240_pt1 | contig 11613 bp, 10 predicted proteins | sample AntRauFillE10628_FD_104928 | JGI IMG/M metagenome (GOLD analysis project Ga0136604, IMG submission 104928) | Saline lake microbial communities from Rauer Islands, Antarctica - Metagenome Filla E10 #628 | ecosystem: Environmental > Aquatic > Non-marine Saline and Alkaline > Saline | place... | reverse complement strand
TTTTAAAACTAGCCGATAGCATTAACACCCACACAGACATCAAGCATATATTTAATAAAATCCCCGCTAACAATTTAATAACCAAAGAAATCAAACAATTATTAGAGCAATGTGAGCTTAAAGAAATTTACCAACTCATTAATGCAGCCATTGCTACCGAATGCGCAACTCATTTACGCGAAGGTGGCATAATTAACAAAGGATATGACAAAGAGCTTGATGATTTAATTGAAATTGCTGATAACGCTAATAGATATTTGCTTGATTTTGAGCGCACTGAACGTGAAAAATGTAACAACCCCAACCTTAAGGTTAGCTACAATAGAGTGCATGGTTTTTATATTGAAATAAGTAAAGCCTTTAAAGGCGAAATTCCTGAGCATTATCAAAGACGGCAAACTTTAAAAAATGTTGAGCGCTTTATAACTCCTGAATTAAAAAAATTTGAAGAAACTGTATTATCAAGCAAAGACAAAGCTATCGCTCGAGAAAAACAACTGTATGGCGAGCTTCTTCAACAGCTCAATCAATATGCTAATCACATTAAAGATTATGCATATTGCATCAGCATTATTGATGTATTAGTAAGTTTTGCTGCATGCGCCCACATGTATGCCTGGCATAGACCTAAGTTTACCCAAAAAACTTTAATTGAATTTAAAGATGGACGCCACCCTGTAGTTGAGGCCTTAGCTACCCATGAATTCACCCCCAATGACTGCCACCTAGAATATACTAAACGCTTACAAGTTATTTCTGGGCCTAATATGGGAGGCAAATCTACTTTTATGCGCCAAGTAGCAATTATTACTTTACTTGGACATATTGGAAGTTTTGTGCCAGCAAAACAGGCCAAACTGGGTGAAATAAACCAAATCTTTACACGCATAGGCGCCTCAGATGATATAGCTCATGGCCAATCGACCTTCATGCTAGAAATGAATGAAGCCGCAAATATTATTAATTATGCAAGCTCTTCCAGTTTAATATTAATGGATGAAATTGGGCGAGGTACTAGCACTAAAGATGGTAAAGCTTTAGCCCAAGCTATTGCCGAGCATATTTTAACTGTAAATAAGTCCTTATGCTTATTTGCCACGCATTACTTTGAATTATGTCAATTAGCACAAAACAATCCACATGTAATTAACTTACATGTGGACGCATTAAATCATAATGGCAAGCTAAAATTTATCCATAAAATAAAACCTGGAGCTATGGAAAACAGTTTTGGTCTTCAAGTGGCAGCTCTGGCTGGAATTCCAGTTAGCGTTATAGACCAAGCTACAACATTTTTGGAATAATTTTAAAAGGAAAAGACTAATCAAGTAATATACTTTCTATTTGTTTAGTTTTTGAATTAAAATCAACACTGTTTAGCAATAAATCATTAGAGCCAAAGGTAGTTACTATATCAATTATATAGTTGTTTTCTTGTTCTAATATAATTTTGGACTCAATTAAAGTGGATAATTTATGTTGCAAATAATCTTCTTTACTTGAATATTTTTCTTGTATATCTGGAGTTTGCAGCTCCCATATATAATTAAAAACTTCTAGCAAGGATTGGGAATTCAATATTAACCTATTATTACTAGCAAGATACTTTGTCAATATTGCCAGACCTTCTTGGCTAAATTGGCTAACAGTGAAATTTGCAATTTTTAACCAAGACTCTGAATTAATAGCTATCAGGCCATAACTTGGCGAATTCACACTAAATTCCATATCTAAGTTAACACCATATTTTATGATGTCCACCAATAATTGTAGTAAATTAACTCTAACATCTTGAGTGGCTTCTAAATTTTGCGACTCATCAATTAGCTCCACCAAGCTTTTTAAAGATTTTTTATTTAAATTATATACGTTTAACTTGCCTTTAAGCTCATCTATCGCATAATCGGCCTTAATAAAATTTTTTAAGTTAATTTCTAGTTCTTGCGATACAGTCCTATTTGCAATACTTTTAAGGAAAAAGTTTAATTTATCTACTTTATATTCAGGGGTACTTAAACCCTCTATTTCAACTTTAGTATCACAGGCAAATGCTTTAACATTACATTCTTTAACTGATAAATTTATAGAGTCTACACTTATGCCATTATTTGAGTTCAAGCCAATTACTGGTTTAGTTATTATCACCTGGGATGATAACTTACTAGAAAAAATATTATAATCTATAAAGCCTTGGGCTAGATTTTGATATTTGGGATGAGCTAATGTTTGCAATAAATTAGTTAAATCAGCAGATAGCACCCCTAGTAAATTTATTTTATAGCCCCCAGTATAATTAAATGTATCAGTGCTGATTTCTAGATTACTTTGAGCCAACCCCAAACTTAATTTTGTTGCATTATAAATGATAGGACCATGTGCAATATGTTGCACTAACTTTAATTGTTGGCCCCTTATGTCAAAAATTATTTCTGCCCTAGATTTAGCATAACCATTTTTATATTTGAAACTGGCTATATATACAGCATTAGTATCACCAAATTGCTCTATAGCTCTTACTATATTTAAATGCTGCTTTTTAATTAATAAGCCTATTCCATAGGGAATTGGCACCATAACTGTAAATAATATAAGTATTGCTAATAAATATTTTTTCATCTTTAAATATACTTAAGCCAAAGCCATTATACTTCATTATAGTTAAGTAAATTACTATATGTTGTAGAGGTCTTTTATGTTTAATATCTTACTCTTGTTTTTAGTGTTTGGCGCCCTTTGCTATCATAAAATACCTGTAATTACCAGCTGTATCATAATGGCTGTCTATTTCACCATAGCCATGTTTAGTGGTTTACTAGGAGTGCTCGCAAGCCTTATAGGCTTAGCCACGGTAGCGGCTTTAGCCTACGTTATTAATCATGATGATCTGCGTCGAGAAAAATTTGTTCGACCTATTTACACTTTTTTAAAAAAAACCATGCCTCCAATATCTGAAACTGAACGCACGGCTCTAGAATCAGGCGGCGCATGGTGGGATAAAGAATTATTTAGCGGCAATCCTAATTGGCAAAAACTACTTAACATGCCAGCTCCTACATTATCTAAAGATGAATTATCTTTTCTTGATGGCCCAGTAGAAAAATTATGCCGCCAATTAAATGATTGGGAAATTAATTATTTATATCGCGATTTAACCCCTAGTACCTGGGAATTTCTCAAAAATGAGCGTTTTTTTGGATTAATGATCCCCCAAGAATATGGCGGGCATGGATTTTCCGAGCTTGCGCACTCAGAAATTTTAGCTAAAATTGCCGGATGCTCTACGGCTGCTGCGTCTATAGTTGCAGTGCCCAACTCTCTTGGGCCTGCAGAACTTATAGTCAAATATGGCACCCAACAGCAAAAAACATATTATTTACCCCGCCTAGCTAAAGGTCTTGAAATTCCTTGCTTTGGTTTGACTAATCCTAATGCAGGCTCTGATGCCACTGCTATTCCTGATCATGGAATTGTTTGTAAAGATAAATTTGAAGGCAAAACTGTGCTTGGAGTAAAAATAAATTGGGATAAAAGGTATATTACTTTAGCACCAATTGCCACAGTATTTGGTATTGCGTTTAAATTATATGATCCCGAAAAATTATTAGGAGAGCAAGAAGATATTGGAATAACTTGCGCCCTAATCCCACGCAAGACTAAAGGCTTAATTGCAGGTAAACGCCACCTACCACTTACTTGCATGTTTCAAAATGGTCCAACCCAAGGCAAAGATGTATTTGTTCCTATAGATTATATTATAGGCGGGCCTCAAATGGCAGGACAGGGCTGGAAAATGTTAGTTGAGTGCTTAGCCACTGGTAGAGCTATTTCTCTGCCTTCAGCCGCCAGTGGCAAAGCTCGCACGGTGGCGGCGCTTACTGGAGCATATGCTAGGATTAGGAATCAATTTGGTACTTATATTGGTAAATTTGAAGGTATTCAAGAAAAGCTAGCTCATATGGCATCTACGGTATATATTACCGAAGCTGCGCGACGCAATACTGCCACAAGTATTGATTTAGGCGAAAAACCAGTTATCCCAGGAGCCATTTTAAAATACCATATAACAGAGATGGGGCGCCAAGTAGGAATTGATGCTATGGATGTCCATGCTGGTAAAGCGGTAATTATGGGCCCTAAAAATCCTATTGCAGATGGCTATATTAATAGCCCTATAGGTGTAACAGTTGAAGGCGCAAATATTTTAACCAGAAACTTAATTATATTCGGTCAAGGCTCAGTGCGTGCTCATCCATATTTAATGCAAGAGCTAGAATCTTTGCAAATGCAAGACCACACGGCAGGATTAAAATTGTTTGATGAAATTTTTATGCTACATTTTAGTGATGCTTTAGCCACTAGCGCGCGCGCCAGCTTTAGTTCTTTAACTTTTGGCAAATTCATTTTTGCTCCAGTAAAGCATAAAGGCGCAAAATTTTACAAACAAATAAGTTGGGGTAGCTATGCTTTTGCTACTATATCTGGTGTATGCTTAGCTATACTTGGAGGTAAATTTAAATTTAAAGAAAGCTTATCGGCAAGACTTGGAGACATGTTATCTATGTTGTACTTGGCTTCTATGGCCTTAAAACGTTATGAAAATGAAGGTCAACAAGAAGAAGATTTTGCTCTACTGGAGTACTCTATTACTCAATTAATGAGTAATTTTTGGCAAGCAGCATTTGAAGTAATTCAAAATTTCCCCATAAAAAGTGTAGCAATAATTATGCGTATTTTAATTATGCCCTGGGGCCGGCCAATTAATTCTCCTTCTTTAAAACTAAAACATAAAATAGCTAAATTATTATTAAGTCCTAGCAATACTCGAGAGCGTTTACTAGCTGGAGCTTACAAAAGCAATAATGCTAACAATCCTTTAGGCCAATATGATTTAGCTTTAAAACAAGTTATAGCTGCTGAAGATGTAGAGAGAAAATTAAATAAAATTATTGCCCAAAAACAGCTATCCTCTAAATTATATGCAGAGCAAATAATTGAAGCTAGGAATAAAAAATTAATTTCCGATGCAGAACAAATGCTATTACAAAAAGCTCATGAATTGCGTGGCTATATAATTGAGGTTGATGATTTTTCCCAAAAGGAAATAGCTAATCTAGCACGCAATTTATCATGAGTTATATTAAAAATATTCTACCAGGGATATATGCTATAAAGCATTAATTAATAAATATCTTAAAAGTAAAATTTATGGTTTAGCATATTAACTATGCTAAACCTTCATCTACATCATGCGATTTAACTTTATCATGATACTTACGCAATTGCGCAGCCATTTTCTTAGCAAGTTCATTTACGGAAGTATACATATCATTAGTTTTTGCCTTAGCAAATAAATTGCCTCGACCACCAGCTAAATGTAAATCAGCTTCAGCGATTTGTTCATTACTTTCAATTTTTAAAATCACATGAAGATTGGTAATTTTATCAAAAAATTTATCCAAAGGCTGCATTTTTGCATGTACATGGGAATTTAATGCCTCAGTAATTTCTATTCCATGACCAGTAATATTCATATTTTGCATTTATTCCTCCTCTATTAATGATTTCCTTTGACTAGAAGGTGGGATTTTGAGAGATTCACGATATTTGGCTACAGTGCGCCTTGCAATTTTGACCCCTCTGGACAACAAAACTTCTACAATGCGTTGATCACTCAAAGGACTATGCTCCCTTTCCTCGTCTACAAGTTTCTTGATTATAGCTTTTATAGCAGTAGATGAACAGTCCCCACCAGTATCTGTCCCAACATGGCTGGAAAAAAAATATTTTAATTCAAACACACCTTGTGGAGTGTGAATATATTTATTGTTAGTAATCCTTGAAATAGTTGATTCATGTAAATCCAATAAAGTAGCAATATCTTGCAACACTAAAGGGCGCATTTTTTCAGAGCCCATATCTAAAAACTCAGTTTGTAATTGCACTATACTAGTTGCCACTCTAAGTAAGGTATCATTACGATTTTGTAAGCTTTTAATAAAAAATTTAGCTTCGGCTAAATTTTCTTTTAGATATGCTGCATCTTTGGTATTTTTAGTCACAAGACCGGCATATTTATTATTTATTTTAATATTAGTTACAATTTCAGGATTAAGTTTTACTGTCCAGCCAGCATTGGACTTTACCACTAAAACATCGGGAATAATATAATCTGTATTTTTAGCGCTAATAACTGAGCCAGGACGAGGATTTAAACTTAATAAAATCTGTAATATTTCCTTCAAAGATTTATTATCTAACTTTAGTATTTTTTTTAATTGGCTATATTTTTTTTGACCCAGCAAATCTAAATGATGATTAACAATAAATTTACACTTTGCTAAAAAATTGCTGGGCGCTAATAAGTCCAATTGAATTGACAAGCACTCTTTTAAATCTCTACTAGCAACTCCAATAGGGTCCAGATGCTGAATTAATTTAAGCATGCTTAATAATTGTGTCATTTCAATATGATAAGTTTGATTGGAATTTTTATTCAAACCAAGATACAAATCTTCAATTGACATAATTAAATAACCATCATCATTTATAGCATCAATAATCATTTCACCAATGACTAAATCACGAGGTGTTACAGATGATAATTCTAATTGCCAACTCAAATATTCTTGTAAGCTTTTAGAATTTGTCGGAACATTATCAAAATCAAAGCCTTCACTTTGACTTTTTTGATTAGCATAAGTATAAGAATAATTGTCTTCCCACTCGGTAGTTACTTTTGTTTCATCAACTTCTAGCAAGGGATTTTCTTCTAAGAGTTTAGCAATTTCTACATTTAAATCGACTGAAGATAATTGCAACAACTTAATTGCCTGCTGCAACTGCGGCGTTATAGTTAGGTTTTGACCTATAGTTAGCTCTAATCCTGGCTTCATATACTATCCATGTAGATATTTTCTATCTACATTATAATGTAAATTACCGAAGTTATTATGCTAAATGGAAAAATTTTCTCCAAGATATATTGCACGAACTGTTTGATTTTCAATAATTTCTTTGCTAGTACCACTAGATATAACCTGACCTTCACTTAAGATATATGCTCTATCGCATATATCTAAAGTATCTCGCACATTATGATCGGTAATTAAGACCCCAATATCTCGCTGCGATAAATATTTAATTATTTTTTTTATATCTGAAATAGCTATAGGGTCAACCCCTGCAAATGGCTCGTCTAATAAAATAAACTTAGGGTTATTAGCTAATGCTCTTGCTATTTCAGCGCGGCGACGCTCGCCTCCAGATAAACTCATTCCCATACTATCTCGCACTCGAGTAAGCCCAAATTCTTCTAATAACTTATCTACTCGCTCTTGGCGCTGAGTTAAAGATAAGTTCAGATTAAGCTCTAAAATAGCTAAAATATTATCTGCGACACTTAGCTTGCCAAAAATAGAAGCTTCTTGGGGCAAATATCCAATACCAAGTTTGGCCCTCTCATGAATGGGTGAGTGAGTAATATCTACATCATCTAATTCAATACTTCCAGAATCTGGCCGCAATAAGCCTAAGATCATATAAAATAATGAAGTTTTGCCGGCGCCATTGGGACCTAGTAAGCCTATAATTTCTTTAGAATTTATCGCAATAGAGACATTATTAGTAACTTTTTTTGCTAGTGCTTGACCAGTATAAGTTTTAATTAAATTTTTTATAGTTAAATTTGACATATTATTTATTAGCTTCTAAATCTAAAATGATTTTATTTTTAGTAGGGCTACTTGTAGCTATTAGTAGATTTTCGTTTAAGTCTATAATTAGGTGCTTGCCTTGAATTGAAGACTGCTTATTTATTATTTTAGCAGATTCTAGTAAATGTAAATTATTTTCCGCTTGATTAAATTCTATTTTTAATGCTTGTGCTTGTAACATATCAGCTATATATAATGCTGGCTGCCCGGTAGCGTGCATACTTCTCAACTGAGAATTTTGGGTAGCTAATAATAATTTATCTGCTAGGATTTTTTTTTGATTGGAAGTTACTTTAACATTACTATTATAAGTTATAGTTTGCGCGGTTAAGTCAACAAATAAACTATCCGACATTATCTCTATTTCTTCAGCTAATGCAGTAAAAATGCAGCAACTAAAGCTTAATATTATAAATACGGCTTTGAACATTTTTATGCAACTCCATAGTATTTTCAGTAAGGTTTATAGTTAGCCCATCACCTTCTATTTTTAATTCATCTTGTAAAATAATTACATGTTCTGCACTAATAATTTTATTTTGCCTAGGCAAGTATTGCATTGCTATAGTTTCAAGAGTTAAATTTTGCTTTTTGAGCATCTTCGCCCTAACGCTCCCTTGCAAATTAATAACATCAATATCTTTATTAAATTTAGAGTGAAATATTTTGGCAACTTCAGCTTCTATTCGCCAATCTTTATTTAAAAATTGAGGATGCTGAATATGCGACACTGCCGCTTTAGCATCAAACTCCCAAAAGCTGGCATCAATTAATTGTTCTAAGTTACCGTATTTATCATAGCTTTGAAGTTTGGCGGATAACATATATTCATTTAATTGGCCAGCTCCATTTTTTAATTGAAAGCTTGGACGTAATAAATAAATTGTTAACAATAAAACAACCAAAGCTAATAGATAAATCCAATACAGGCGCATTAAGCCACCCCTGACTTTAATAAATCATGCATATTAAAAGCACCTATTATTTTGTTAGCTGCAACTACCGGTAAAGCAAAAATTTTATGTTTTTCCATGAGCTCTAAAGCATCTACTGCTAATAAATCTTGAGTAACACGCACAAAATTACTTGTCATAATATCTTTAGCTACTACAGTATTTAAATCTAAATTATGCTCAAATGCCCGTCTTATATCACCATCAGTACATATACCCACAATATTTTCATGTTCATCTGTTACCGCACTCATTCCCAGACATTTACTAGAAATTTCTAACACCACATCTTTTAGCTTAGCGTTAACAGCTACCTTTGGTACAGCTATACCTTTGTGCATAATTGTTTCTACTCGCAACAATAAACGCTTGCCTAATTTACCAGCAGGATGAGACAAAGCGAAATCGTTTTTATTAAATCCTCGAGCCTCTAACACTGCTACAGCTAAAGCATCCCCCATAGCTAGACAAGCTGTAGTGCTGGCAGTTGGGGCTAAATTTAAAGGACAAGCTTCTCTGGCAACAGCTACATTTAAATTAACATCGCTCAACAGTGCTAATTCTGAGTGCAAATTTCCACACATGGCAATGAGCTTTATGCCCTTACGCTTTAAGGCTGGCAAAATATCTAAAAGTTCCTCAGTGTTACCAGAGTTGGATAACGCCAACACAATATCTCCTTGAGCTATCATGCCTAAGTCACCGTGTTGCGCCTCAGCCGGATGCACAAAAAAAGCAAGTGTGCCTGTGCTGGCAAAAGTTGCAGCTATTTTTGAGGCGATATGACCTGATTTGCCCATCCCGGTAACTATAAGACGACCCTTAGCCTCTAAGATTAAACTGCATGCACGCTCAAAATCTGCGCCCAATCTGTCTATTAAAGCCATAATACTTTTGGCCTCAATTTCTAAGGTAGTACGCGCGCTTGTTAGGGTTTGGCTTAGAGCCTCTACAGCAGACATTATCAATCCTCAATCTAAATCCCTAAAATACTACCATATCTGGGCTATAGCTGAAATCAATAACACTATTTATTTGATATTTGTCAATGCTAGCGATACATTTTAATTTCTACACGCCTATTTTTAGCCCGACCCTCTTTAGAGTTGTTCGTGTGCTGGGCGTGCTGCTCACCATATACCTTTAAACGTAATTTACGCTCATCAAAACCTGCATTTACCAAATAATTACGCACCATTTCTACCCGCGAGCTAGCAAGCTGATGATTAGCACGAAAATTCCCTATGCTGTCGGTATAACCGGTAAGCTCTATTTTGCGAACAGCCGGATCACGAGCATATTCTAAAACATATTCAAGCCAACGTTTAGATTTACGGCTAAGACGCGCACTACCGGTTTCAAAATTTAAATCAGATTTACGTATTCTATCCCAGCTTACCGGAATCATCGCAGCTATACACTGAGTATAGGTGGCATATTGAGCGCGAAACATAACAGGCGATATTATTGCATACACATCATTGCGTCTGTCGGTGTTTTCATTATGATAAATCACAGGCTGATAGCCTTTAGCTAAATTATCAAGCAATTGCCGGGTTTGCCTGTTTGACAACTCTATAGGTTCAGTAATAGCTTGCATTTGAAACTTCCAACCTTCTTTGGTTTTAACACTTGGCTGCCATCCAGGGTTGGTAAAATATAATTCTGCCCGCTCATGAGCCACAAAGCGAGGATAAAGTAGCTGCAGCTCTGAGCTTTCAGGCTCGCCTGCTTCTTTAAAAAATTCAATAAAACCATATTCAGGTATGGAGTGATTAAGCTTACATTCAAGTTTAGACGTAGATACATGCCATACTGACTTATCAATATCAGCCATGTATCGAGTATTTTCAGCTGTAATTGGCAGTATATAGCTCAAAGTAAATACTAAAACTGCTAGCCTGTACGATTTTAGCATGTGGTAGCTCTCATTCCATGTTATTATCCCTACTAGAAACATCGACAGTAGGTAATAAAAGCTTGAGTAAAATGAACTACAGTGACTATAGTACTAAATTAGCTTCTAGGTTTCGAGATTTTCTACCAGTAGTAATTGATATTGAAACTAGTGGCATTGATGCCAAAACTGCCGCAATTTTAGAAATAGCAGCTTTGACTATAGATTGTAATGCCGCAGGAGAATTTTTTATTGCAGACTCGGTACATTTTCATGTAGAGCCTTTTAAAGGGGCCAACTTTTGCCCTAAAAGTCTTGAGATAAATGGTATTGACCCCTACCATCCATTTAGGTTTGCAATAAGTGAAAAGCTTATGCTACAAAACCTATTTAAGTTTTGCAGCTTAGCCCAAAAACAAACTAAATGTAGAAAAAGTGTATTGGTAGCTCATAATGCTTGGTTTGATTTAGCCTTTTTAAATGCTGCAATTGTTCGTTGTGAATTGGAGAAAAAAAATCCTTTTCATGCATTTACTTGCCTAGATACTGCCACTATGGGTATGATCGCATATGGTCACAGTGTATTAGCTGAAATTCTAAAACGGGCTAATATAGAATTTGATCACAAAGCTCATCACTCTGCTCTTTATGATGCAACTAAAACTGCTGAACTATTTTGCAAAATATTAAATTCTAACGCCTGGCCCGAACCTATTAGTTAAACCTAATTTAAAATTATAAGTTAATTGTAGGTGGCATACCCCAATACGTTAAATTAAAAAATACATTAATCACTAAAGTACTTGAGGAGTTTACTGCATTATAATGGTAATTTAAGATTTAAGACTCATAAATTATGATTGATAATAATCTTATAATCTTAATTAATTTAGTTCACCAAAAGTACCTAAAAGTAGCACTAACTCCTTGCAAGTTAGTATTAGTTTTGCGAGCTAATTCATAATTTAAGCTAAAGTTAAATTTATCGCTAATCTCAGCTAAATAGCCAAAGTTAAGGCTAAAGTTATAATTACTATGTTGTCTAAAGCTT
>Ga0136604_1001237_pt1 | contig 11619 bp, 12 predicted proteins | sample AntRauFillE10628_FD_104928 | JGI IMG/M metagenome (GOLD analysis project Ga0136604, IMG submission 104928) | Saline lake microbial communities from Rauer Islands, Antarctica - Metagenome Filla E10 #628 | ecosystem: Environmental > Aquatic > Non-marine Saline and Alkaline > Saline | place... | reverse complement strand
TTTTCCATCGACAAGCACGCCGACAGTTTGACCCTCTAGGTGGTCAAGACCAGTTACTGTATCGGTCAAGACACCATCGTAAACGAAGGCGCAGTCGGCGTAAATCACGTCTTTTCGCTCGTCCCCGTCCTCGTAATACGGCGTCATATACTCAACGTATTTTACCGTCTCGCCGTCTACTGTTCTCTCCACCATCAAATAAAGATCGTCACGAGCATTGTCTGGCGAGGGAACAGATGTGGCAGACACCACATTAACATCATCTCCAGCTATTTCATGCTTAGCCCAAGCCACAATATCTTGGTCTCTCATATATGTTAGGGAGCAAATTTTTCCGTCGTCCATTAGGTAATAAAAAAGATTGTCTGGCTCTTGGCTCCAGACCATGTGCTTAATTCTCGCCCGTAAATCATTGACGAAGTAAAGACCTAAATCTGGCGATCTAAAGCCGTCATTCTCAATAGAGAAGGCAGCCTCGTGAACCTTACTTCTTGACGCCTGAACAAAGACATTTGCAGAGCCATTGGAAATGGAAGGAAGGCTTGCGCTTCCCTTATTTGTTATCAAGTCGGCTCTATTATTGTCTGGCGCAAGAGGTTTGGAACTTGAGGAAGGCTGTAAAATCCACTCTCCGTCCGTGGTTCCAATAAGCAAGCCAGAGCTGATATTTGAAATCCACTCAATAAGGTTAAGCTCACCATCTTGAACGCGAGCCTGAATTGCATCATCGTCATTAACTTCACCAAGTCTATTACTCGGGGAAAAGTCAAAAGATGTAGCGCCAAAACCTCCAGTTGCGGAGAGCGCCACTCTGTCTGGGTGTGCTGGCTGACCAGCTAAAACAACTCTAGCGTTGTGTATAGCTATAACCGAAGGATAGCCGTCGTCGTCATTGTAAAGTCCTAAACGCCACCTACGCGTTGCTGTTGTGCTTGTCCCTTCACTGCTGTCGTTTATGTCCACCTGTATTGATGTGGTGCTGTTCACTGCGGTTATATTACCCCAAGCCCACTTCTGACCGTCCTTTAAAATTCTCAGCCCGCGCCCAACGTCAGAGGCTCTAAACCCTGCGTCCTTGTTTATGCCAACCACTGAGGAAGCTATGATATTTACATCACCAGAAGTAACCGCAGCGGAGGCGGTGAAGGTGGTTGAGGAGAAGTTCTCGTCCATATACGGGTGCTCGTTGTAAGCCATTTCATCAATGGACCAGTTGGTGTCACTAGTCCTTTTGAGAGCCATAGGCTTGTAGTCTTTGTGAACGATAAAAAGAACGTCGGCGGACTGCTTAAATTGAAACTGAAAAAGACCGTTGTCGTCGAAAAAATCAGCCTCGGCAAAGGGTGTTGCGATTTCCACCGGAGCTCCGCCGTCCATAAGTTGCTCTCTGTCCTTGTAAAATCTAATATACAGATCACCCATCTCAATGACGTAACTCTGAACAGCAGAAGTTGTTCCAAATTTAAACCTTAAAAAGAAACAGCTCTTATCTGAAAACTTAACGGCGGATATGAACTTGGTTCCACCCCTGCGGATTACACCGCCCTGCACCATAGGAAAAACATTCAAGCTGTCCTTGACGGCACTATCACGCTTTGGCGATTTAGAGTTCCCTTGAATTAGTGGGTTGTGTATCCCTGCATTGAAACTGCTTTGCTCATAGAAAAAACTACCCATTTCTCGTGTTCTCCCACTCGGCTGAGTAGGCGTGCTGGTTAGGTTCTTCGAGAGAGCCGTTGCGCTTTGCCGTTTCAATAGCCGCTAGATATTCGCTTTCAATTTTAACTCGACCAACGCCACGACCCGCAAGTGCTGTGAAGCCATCAAGGGCAAGCTGGAGGGCAAATAATCTCACAAAGTCTGGGTCGTAATAAACCTCTGGGACTGAGTTGCAGATATAAATAATTTTTATTGACGTGTTTTGATTTGTGAGTATCTGGCGACCTTCTATAACGTAATCGTTTGGAAGTCCATTCAGGTCGGTGTCGACATAGTGACCATCGACTGTAATAAGCCTGACGTAATCAGTTGGTAGCTCGTAAGCATATTCATAACCCCACTTAGGAGCTAGTGAAAGTGGAGCTAATATAGCTCTCTTCTTTGCGAATTTAAACGGGTATAGTTTGAGCAATGTGTCCCGTGAATTCTCGTAGATAAGAGACATCACGTCCGCAGATTTTACCTGATCTGTGAACGCAACAATCTTCTTTACACCAATTCTGATTAAGCCTTGATTTGCGATCTTAACGGGACTTGTCATTACTCGTTACCTCTGTCCTCTTTGACAGCCATAACTAGCTTGTTTAAGCACTCAAGAATTTGAGACTTGCGCTCGAATTTATCAATCTTTATAACGATTGCAATATCTCCGTCCGCTTCCATCTCGCCGTATCGACAGCCATTCTTAACAGAATAAACTAAGTTACCTTCAGCTTTAGCAGCCTCGTGCATCTCAGTAAAATCATCATGCTTCTGTTGCGCTTCAGCTTGTTTTTTAGCTGTGCGCTTTTCAGCATCTTTCTGCAATTTAGTTTTGGCTTTCTGAGCAGCTTCAGCTTCAGCCTGACGAGCAATTTCTTCCTCGCTAAGCTCAGGCTCTTCTTCAACTTCTGGCTCTGGGCCATGAGCGTTTTCAGCGGCTTCAGCCTCAGCTTCTGCGGCAGCTTCAGCAACAGCAGCTTCGTCAACGTCGTCGGCATTAACTTCGGTCTCAGATTGAGCTTCGGTCTCCCCTTCAGTCTCTGGAGCTTCGTTAACTTCAGCTTCGTTAGCTTCTACTTCTTGAGTTTTGTCAATCACCGCTTCTGTTTTATCAACAGCTTCTTCGGTGGTCTTGACCGTATTATCAACGACCTCGTCCTTGGGCTTTTGCCCTTGGTGCTGGTTGTTTTTGTTTTTATTCTTGGACATTTGCTTCTCCTTATTCAAAAGCTTGAAAGTATGTCGCCTCCCCTAAGGGAGACGACAAGGCGGTGGCAAAAATTATTCTGCGATCTGCACTTTCAATACGCGGCTTTCGTCAAGACGGGTCGCGTTGGTTGGAAGGATTGCCTCAACAAGTAAAGGTTTACCTGTCTTCTGTGGCAACTCACGAACGTCTGACTGTAAGCCAGAGCCCCACTTCGCTAGACCAATACCTTTGCTTGTGTAAATCAAGCAATCACGAATTCCAGTGTTTTCAGGCAAGCGGTTACTTACGATGAAACGGTGAATACCCATGAACGGTTTGATCGCGTGACCCTCAAGGGGGCGACCAGAAGTGAAGTCCCAATTCACGTAAGCATCAATGTTACGCAAGTCGGTATGGGCTTTGGGAGAAATAACCGCAGTTACCATCTCTCTGTCCATGTCGATCTCAGCAGCATCTAGCTTCTCCTGAATTTCGTCCATTTTGGCACGCGTCCAGCCTGTACCGCCAGCGGCGATAATTGAGCCAGCAGGAAGAGCAGTGTTTGTCGCACCATCTTTTCCTGTTAAAGCGTTACCAAAACCCGCTGCGATAATTTTATCGTCAACAAAGCGTCCGATTGCGGCTGCTCCGTTTTCAACATACTTACCTGTTGGGTCAATTCCTGCTTGCATCTTCTCAAGATTTTCAACACCAGCTTCGTAAACGGCACGATCAAAACCAACCCAACGAGACACAATGTCTGGCTGACCTGTTAAGACATCACGGAATGATGCTGTGTTTTGAACCGCGTCTTTTGCGTCGATGCGTGTTTCGAATTTGAATTTCTCACCAGTGACACCATTCTCAACCATAACGGTATTTTCGAGTTTGGAACCAAACTGTTGCAAAGCAAGAGTAAGGTTAGTGCCGTAAGTGAGCCTATATACGTCTGGTAAACCTGCCATATCTACTCTCCTTATGATCGGGTTAAAAGTTAAGTTTAAAAATTTAGTTAGTTTTTGTTTAAAGCTTATCCGATCAAGGGGCGTTTAAAGCAGGGGGCACATTCTTTCATGTTGTCAGGGGCTGCTTAAAGCTTATCCACTTGGTGATGCGAGACTAATATACTTTTGCATTTTTTCATAGTCCGCACCCTTGCCTTTATTATACGCAGCAAGCCTTGATGGGTCAACACTAATTTCAGACATCAAGGAATTCATTTTCCCTGCGGCTTCTTTTGGTGTTGCGTGGCTGTCTGTCTGCGTATTAACTGTTGAGCCTGAGCCTGTCTTTTCAGCCAGACCGTAGAGGTATGTCAACATAGTTTTTGTTCCAGACCCATCTTCCAAAGCTTGAACCGCTTCGTCAGGAAGACCACTCTCTTTACCAAATCGTGCAATCTCACCAATGCGGCGATCAAAGTCTGAGCCCCATTCTTTTTTCAGGTCAGCAGTTTCCGTTTCTTGCTGTAGGGTCACTTCGTTTTGAAACGCTTCAGCAGATTGACCCATGTTGTCTTGATATGCTGCGCCCAAAATTTCCATTTGAGACGGTGTTAATCCAGCCTTGTGAGCAGCTTGTTGCATATTACCAAAGAATGCTGGGTCGATTTCACCTTCTGGGGCTTTGTACTCTTCAGCCTTTTCAGGGCGACCAAGTTCTTGATAAAACTTTTCAACCTGTTCTGGGTCGTCCATGTCTGGTCGCATGATTAACTTATCGTTACCAGCTCCCATTTTTGCTTCAAGACCACGATAAGATTTAAGTAAGGTATTCAAAGCTTCAGGCTGGGTCATTTTGTCAATGCCTTTACCAGCCAAGTAAGTTGTAGTTTCTTCGTCCATACCTTCAGTCCAGTGACCTTCTGCTGCACCTTTTTCTCCAGCCGCTGCTGTTGCTGCCGCCGCCGCTGCCGCCGCACCTTCACCTTCACCTTCACCAGCTCCAGCTCCGCTTTCTTCACCAGCTTGCTCCATGCAAATATTTCCGTAAGCTAAATCAGAACCACTATTTAATAATTTCCACATTTTAATATTCTCCTTCTAAGTCGCTGTTGCCATTAACGAGATCGTCGCCATCTTCAATTTCGATGCCGTCGTCCTCTTCCACCCTTTCAAATTGTTCCGCCTTTGTGAAAACAAAATAAAAGATTCTATTTGCGAGCTCCATTAATCCTGAATTTCTCGCCATAGCGTACGGGTTCTCGTCGAACGTATCGCTGTCCAATAAACCCTTCGCTCTTAAATCTTTAATAACGACACGACCCTCTTGCGTTAGTTGCTGGGTCTCCTTGTCTAAAAAGCATACTCGGTAACACCGAGCAACCTCTGATAATTTGTAAGTTTTCTTCGTCACTAAACCGCTCCCGCCGCAGCAGCTTCAGCCGCCGCTACTTTTAAATCATATTGCTCATTCATTGCTTCGACAGTTTGATCGTCGTGCATGATTGTACTATTTCCGATGTTGCTGTCGTTTACAATCTGAATTGCTTTATCAAGATTCATTCTGTTCATAACTTTAGGGTCAGCGGCTGCAAATTCCATTGCTGTCCCGACTGTGCGAATAACTCCCAGAGCTTCCTTAGCCTTCTGTGCCTGTGCAAGTGGGCTTGTATAGACTACGTCATAATTAATTTCCCTGTCTTGTTGTAGGTCAGCCAAAGCTGGGGGAAGTTCTGGGTATCTGCCCTGAGAGGACAAAATGTCAATTTCACGCTCAATCTGAGGTGATAAACTTTCGCTCTGCTCACGACCCATGAGCGGCGCAAGAAGGTCTGCTTTTTCTTCAAGCAATTCCATTACCTCAACAGTCGTCATTCTCTTTGTTGAAGAGAGAACGCGGAACAGGTCAGCAAGGAAAGCTTGGTCTATAAGTTCGCCAGAGCGTTGAATTTCATTGTCAATTACGACAGGGTCAGCGCCAGATATGTAGGGGCGCATATTCGGATTTCCAGCGGCATCAAGACCACCTTTGATAACTTTACCGCTCTCAATTCTACCACCTCCTGACGGCGTAACAATGCCATCGTTTTTAGTTAGAACTGGTGGAAGCCCACGAAGCTTTTTGGAGACCAAGCCAGTACGAGACATTTCATTCGCCATCAAGATGTCAGGGAGGACGAGCTGAGCTGCCCCAGTACCGTAAACATCATTAGGTATAGTAACGTAGCGGCTGACCGCGTAAGGGAATGTGTTAAAGCCTGTGACGACCATTATCTCACCCATATCAACATCAACATGGACGGAGATGAATTTCTTTTTCTCTGACAATAAACTGTTCGGGTCGTAGTCTGGGTTAGGCTTAACCATGTGGATAAACTTAAAGCTATCCATAGGCTTTGAGCTTGCCAAGTTATGTGTTTTATCAGGTAGATTGTCGCCATATCTTTCCAGAGCTTGGCGACCATTTAATGCGAATACGTGATAATCAATGTCGATACGACCATTGTGATTTTCAGCAAGAAAATGTTCTGCGATGTGATGGTTTTTGTAAAAAATACCGCCGTTAGGATTTGGGTTAATCGACATGATGCCGTTCCCAAACAATCCAAGCGACATATATTTCTCATGCTGCTGAGCGCCAAAACCAGCACCGCCAGTATAACGCTCTCGGAACAATCTATTACGACCTTCGACCAACCAGTCGCCAACGCCTTTTAATTTCTCTTGTGCTGGCTCTGTTAAAGTTAGGTCGTGCCATTTGGAACCAGAGGGCGTCAGCATACTGTTATAACCAGCCGCAAAATTAGTCAGGGCGAGCAATGGCTTTGAGTAAACAACAGTTTTCTTTTTTGCGTTCTGAGGGCTTAGACCAGCGTTGTCAAAAATATTCATTCGAGGAAAAATAACGTCAGCGGTTTGCTTCCATTGAGCCTCAAATTGACTACGACGAGTTTTGAGAGTTTCGCAACTCCCAAGAATGTCGTCAGCAGTTATTTTTGTTTTGTTATTTTGTGGCAAATCAGCCTCCTAATTTACCGCTCTCGCCGAGCTTGCTTTGGTCTGACAAAATAGTTGCGCCAACGCCACGACGTCTAGATTGTCTGTCAAGTTCGTTTTCTGGAGTGGCGACATCTTCACGTTTAGGAGCTGGCTTAGGTGGTGGGGGAGCGCTTCCGCCCTTGCCGCCGCCCTTGAATAAACGCCTGTCATAAAAGCGAGGGTCAGACGGGTCATGTATAAATCTTCTTAACATAGTAACCAACCTTTGTGAAATTTTTGCGTTTGAACCACTGAAGCAACTTGTCAATACTAACACCGTTTGAAACCCCTGCATAGCACTCTTTTGCATTGTGCTCAACAGCCATGTCGTCAAGGACTTTCATCAAGGCTATAAAGGCTTTTCCACCTCTATGCTCTGGCTCAACCCATACGACTTCCTGACCAACGAAGCAACCGTAATTGAAAAGATAGCTTCTTTTATACGCAACTAAATAACCGACAGCCACTCCATTTTCACGAGCGATATAAACACGATCATCGCTCTTTTTGTTTTGTACGAACCACTTGGCGTAGTGCCTAACGACGCGCTCCTCGTAAGCTAAATGACTTACGGTTTCTTCGATCTGGTTGCGCGTCATAACCACTAAGTCGTCAATGTCTTCCATCTCCATTCTAGTAACTTTCATCATAATAAAAAATCCTCAAAATCCATATCTTTTAAATTGCTGCCTGAATTGACAATATTGCTCTTCATATTATAGAGGGCGTCCTCTGGAAAAGTTAGTGGGTTAGTGCCATCTATCACACGCGCCATACAATCTAAAATATCGTCATGGACACACTGAGGGAAGGCTAAATATTCTTCTTCTCGGAACGTCTGGATAAGGTCAACCTCCTTGTTCTCGTAATCTGTTTTTGTCATTTGATATGGCAAAATTAATTTACCAGTTTCAAAGTAAGGCACGAGCTGAAGAATACGGTCTGTCTTTGACATTCTTCCGCCGACTTCTGTTATATCGAAGCGATAACCTATGCTCTCTTGATACATTTTAATAGCTTCGATATCACCGTCCTTGCCGTACTTCTCGTAGCGAACGCCGTCGCCTGACATAGGCTTCCATTTCTTATGGAGATAAACGAGCATTGCCGCACGCTCTGTCAAGTTCATTCTGTCGCGCACCATATCAATGATATAAAGCTTCCTGTCGGGACGAGCCTCGACGACAATCATAACGGTATAGTCTGAGGTTTTCTTTTTCGAGTTAGCGGGGTCAATAAGAATATATCTATGCTTCTGCCCTTCGTACGGAATTGTCGCGTTGTGGTATTGTAGCCATGCCTCGTCAAACTTTTGAGCACTGTCAGCGACAGGGTTTTGCATCATCTGACATGAGAATGTGTATGCCCCCATATCTCGGCGCTTCTTCGTCAGGCTGTCTTTCGTTAGAAGTACAGGCTCGCCAGCAAGTGTTCCGTCGTGCGTCGCCGCATAGACCCTTGGTTTCGCTGTACCACGTCTCATAAGCATACGATAGCTGTCACCGAATGAATATCTTGTCCCGATAAAGCGCCTAAATCCGCCATGCGCTCCAAGGTTATAAGATAGCTCAAGCTCTCGCGTTGTCTTGGCAATCATCTCAGGCGTGTAAACGGACTTGGACGTAACAATATCATCGTACAATAAGCCGTCAAAGTGTTTGGAGGTTGGCTGACCGTCAACCAATCCCCAAGCCTCTACGGTGGCTTCCTTTGGATTTGTTTTCCTGCGAACGACAATGCCGTTATCTTCAGACCATGTCGGGGCTTGGCTACTTGGGTTGTCCCAGAGAACGTCAGGGAACCACTCTTTAAAGCGCGGATTGTTTTCAAATTCACGCTTGATCTGGCGCAAGAAACCTTTTGCGATTGGGCGCGTGTGAGAGAAGATGCAAAACGTAAATTCTTTCTCAATCGGAGCGTCCTCACCGTGAGAGCAGAAAATATCTTGTATCGTTTTACCTACGGTTATGATTGTTGATTTGTAGTGTTCACGGCTCCATAAATCTAGGTGCTCGTCTGGGGCAGCCTGAACCTCTCGGCAACGATCAAATAACCAGCGTTTTTCAACGTCAGGTCTGTTCATTCCGTAGCGAATTAAGAAATAAAGGTCGCCACGTGCCAAGTTTCTGAAGTGACCACGCGCTTCTTCATTTGAGCAGTTAGCGATGTTCGCTAGAATTTTTGGATAGTCTTCGAATTTGATGTTTTTGCAGAAGTTTTTGATGTCGAACGGGTTCTTTTTTGCGCGTTCCTCAGCTTCTCTTTCGGCTGCACGCTTCTCGTTTCTTTTTTTAATGTCAGATAAGACGTGTTTTGCGTCGCGCTTTTTTAAAGCTGCAATCGTCTCTGGTGTAAAGCCTTCGTATGGGTCTTTTTTAGGCATCTACTTTTTCTTTCTCATACGTTGGTATAATGTCAATCGGTTCGTCAATACAGCCAGCGTCCATTAATAAGTCATGCGTAGCTGTGTGGCGCACGTTCTGGTCGATAGTGATGTTGGTTTTTTGCTCGCTTGATTTCAGGTCAGGCAATATCTTGTTGGAAAGTTTAAGTGCGGCATTGACACGATCTCGCGTGCTTAGCTGTTCACTTGCTGCTAGTTTTTTTCCCTTCGCGTCCTTGGCTTCACCCCTGATAGCGTCAACAACGATCTGAAGAATATCTTGCTGCTCTAACCACTTTCGGGTTACTTCAGCCATATCAATCGACCCGTCCTCGGCTTCTACGAGAACAAGCTGACTTTCAATGTGGTTCTTCAGGTCGCTGTTGATGTTAGACATCTATTTTTTAGACTTCTTTTTCTTCGACTTGAACTGACCTGTCTTTGCATCTTTAGGCATATCGTTCTTCTGAGCCTTCTCAAGAGCAACCTCAAGCGCGTCGATTTTGTTGTTCGCTGTAATCACTTCAGATTTCAGCTCTTCTTTGCGTTTAGAGATATCTGTTATTTTGCTACGCAAATCACCGACCAAGCCGCGGGCATAATCAAGCTCCGCATTTGATATGTTTAAAGCGTCCTCAGTCTCACGAACAGTATCTTGCTCTGTTTCAAGTTTTGCCCTGAGCGAACCAGACTGATCTTCGAAACGCTGCTTTGATGTTCTCAAATTCTGATTTGCACTCTTCAGATTTGTCACGTCATTTTCAGCTAGGTTTAATTTGGAGGTTACTGCGTTGTATGTGCTTCCGCGTACGAACCAGCATTTGGTTTTCTTATATGCCATTATATTCGCCTTTTCATTTGTGTGCTCGTTAGGAAGGCGGGAGGCTGGAGTTTACGAGCCCGAAAATCCCTGCTTTAGAAGAGAGCAGCGCCACCCACCAATACAACCACGCTACACGAGCCCCTCGACGCCGTCAAGCATATCGGCAAAGAATAAACAGTCGAGCGATTTTTTTCAGGCGCGTATATATGAAGATTATTTATTATTATATTATGTTAATTACTTTGTTTCAAAAAATTGGGGCGCATGTAAGAGGGTCTCCCTAGGGGGCTGCAAGGGTGGGGCTTGGGGGCTTTGGGTTTCTGGCTGTAGTGGCATAGCATACCCCCCCTCCTTGCTTTTTATGGTAACCAACTAGCCGCGCCGCATGATAGAACCAAATCAATTAATGAATTGCCCCAGCCCCTCAATCGCTACGATATAGGAATACAGTCCTAAATACAGGGCTTCTGTCGTGCTTCTGAGTGTACGAATACCCGCTAATCGTTACTGAGATCGGCGAGAAATGTCATTTACGACCGCCACCGCGCACCATTCCCCCGCAATATCCCTGTCATTCGTGTTATGTATAACTAAACACGGGCATAACACGGGCATGACCAGCAATTCCGAGTATTAACCCTTGTAATATTATTACCCAATCATAGGGGTATATTGTAATATAATTACGCGTACTTTCCATAGACCATGAAAATCAAAACATTTGACACTTTTTTGTTTTGATTTTGTGCACTGCACAATACCCCCGCTAACCCTTATTTAAAGCCATTTTTTAGAAAATCAAAACATTTTATTATGGAATTGTTTTGATTTTTCAGGCCGAATAAGTCAATTATATCAATTACTTAATTATGATAATCGCTCTAATCAAAACAAAACAATGGTGTACAAGCTAATAATACGTATGATATATAACCATTATCTATTTACATAATAAAATCCACATGGAATATATATATATAGCGTTATATAGCCTGTATATGTTTTGAATGTTTTGATTTTTTGATTATCTAAATTAAACCATTGGAATCATTGGACAAATCACCTATATCGAAGCGCGTCATATCAAAACAGGCGGCTGTAAGTCATTGAAAGCAAACGAAAAAAAATCAAAACACGTCAAAACAAAAAACGGGAAAATGTTTTGAATTACGGTGATTATGTCCAAACTGCTAAAATATATTACAAAATACGCCTTAATATTGAAACATTATTGCGTTGTTTAAAAAGGTCTTGACCGTCTTTGTAAATCTTGTTAATATTGATTATAGGGTTAATAAAAACGCTATGAAGAAAAGGAAAGCAAAAATGAACACTCAAGAATTTAAGCAAGGTATCAATAAAAATCGTAAAACTAATAAAGATAATTGGTATTACTGGCAAGGGATGGTAAATGGAAAATCAATCTCCTTAAAAGGTTTTAACACTTGGCTGCAAGTCTTTAAAATTGACGGTGTAGATTATTCAGGGTCTACGGATATAAGCGTTAAGGATTTTAACTTGTTATTGGATAGCGTAGACTGAT
>Ga0136604_1001234_pt1 | contig 11629 bp, 10 predicted proteins | sample AntRauFillE10628_FD_104928 | JGI IMG/M metagenome (GOLD analysis project Ga0136604, IMG submission 104928) | Saline lake microbial communities from Rauer Islands, Antarctica - Metagenome Filla E10 #628 | ecosystem: Environmental > Aquatic > Non-marine Saline and Alkaline > Saline | place... | reverse complement strand
GGTGATCTCGGCGCGGTTGCCGATCAATGCCGGATCGATCTGGGCGGCGATGCAGGTGCCCTTGATGAAAGCGAGCGCGAGATCGACGCGGGCTTCATAGCCGTCGTCAGGCTGCGGACCGTTGTGCTTGTTATTGGGAAGGTCGGGGAGCTCTCCGTTGCGCCCGCGTTCAATAGCCTCCCAAATTGCGCTGCGGTTACGGTTGGCGTTGCGTTCACTGAGCCCCTTGGATGGCCGAATATCCTCGGGCTTGGCGGGCGGACTTTTAACCAGAGAAATGACCGCGTCGTCCGAGAGCACAAAATTCCGTGGCAAGTTACGGCGGCGCGCCTTCAATTCCCGCCAGGCACCGAGGGCCCGAAGCATGTCCCGCTGCTGACGGGTGAGTGAGCCGCTGCCACGCACCCGCGGCATTTCGGTATCGGGATCAGGTTCGCCGTAGAGCGACTCATCCTCATACATCTGCATCTCATCTTTGATCCATTCGGAGCGCCCAAATTGCTCCGCTTTTTTCATAATGTTCAGCATAAGGTCGACGGAGTGGATCACGTCCTCCTTGGCATATTTAATCTGCGCCTCGCTCAGCGGGCGGGCCGTCCAGTCGGAACGCGTCTCGGACTTGTCCAGACGGACCCGCAGCAGGCTCTTGAGCAGTTCACTCAGTGAAATGGTAGAGGAAAGGCCGGCGAAACCGGCGGTGCGCTGGGTATCGAAGATATTTTTGGGCAGGCCGCCGCAGGTCCGGTAGAGTATGTTCAGGTCCTGCTGGGCGTCGTGGAGGATTTTGACCGTGTCGGGGTCCGACATGAGCTCGGCCAGTGGGGACCAGTCTTGGATCTCCGGAGCGTCGATCAGTTCGGCCTCTCCATCGGGGTAGCCGATTTGCACGACCCCGAGCGTCGGATAATAGCTGCGATCCCAGATAAATTCGGTATCGACGCCAACAGCACCCGCCTCACGGGCACGGCGCACGGCATCGGCAAGGGCAACGGTTGTCGTAATCATAAGTGGTAACGCTCGCGCAAAGCGGGACCTTTGGAAAGGAGATTTTTAAACTAATCGCGCAAGGTGCCCCCTGCCATCTCTTCGAGGAAGGATTGATAGGCCAGCGCGACACCCTCCTTGATTGGGATTTTGGGCGCCCAACCAGTCTCCTTTATCTTAGCGATATCGGTTAGTTTGCGGGGGGTGCCATCGGGCTTGGATGAATCGAAAGTGAGTTCACCGGCGTAGCCGGTGACTTTCGCAACGAGGCGGGCCAGATCACCGATCGAGATCTCGCTGCCGCAGCCTAAGTTGACCCAGTCGGGCGGATCCTCGAGTTGAAGCAGGTGCAGGATGCCTGAGGCGGCATCGTCCGCATACAAAAATTCACGCAGCGGCGTGCCGGTGCCCCAAATCGCGACTTCAGCCGCACCTGCTTCCTTGGCTTCGTGGAAGCGACGAATCAAGGCGGGCAGCACGTGGGAGTTCTGCGGGTGATAATTATCGCCGGGGCCGTAGAGATTGGTTGGCATCGCAGAGTGATAGGTCACCCCGTATTGGCGGCGGTAGAACTGGCAGAGCTTGAGCCCGGCGATCTTGGCGATGGCGTAGGCTTCGTTAGTAGGCTCGAGCGGGCCGGTGAGGAGTGCCTCTTCCTTGATCGGTTGTTCCGCCAGCCTCGGATAAATACAGGTGCTACCCAGAAAGAGGACTCGCCCCACTCCGGCACGATACGCTTCGTCGATCGTATTTTGCGCGATGGCCAGATTCTCAAACATGAACTCAGCCGGATAGGTGCTATTGGCGTGAATGCCACCGACGCGTGCGGCCGCGATGACTGCGACGTCCGGCTTTTCTGAAGCGTAAAACCCGCGCACCGCAGTCTGGCTGGTCAAGTCGAGTTCGCGGCGGCTGCGGGTAACGATATTCTCATGGCCTTGGGCTTGAAGCGCCCGGACCACGGCCGAACCGACCATACCCCGGTGCCCGGCAACGAATATTTTGGTATTTTCACGCATATTAGGGAACTTTTGAAAAACGTTTTGAAGGTTAGACTTTAAGAAAATAATCGATTTTAAAGAACTGAAAGCCTGCTTCTGAGTAAGCGGTAGCGGCTCAGAAGCAGGCTTTTAGAAGTCCCCTTCACGCATTGATAGCCTGCTGATAAGCAAGTTCCTGTTTGGCAAGAACCAGATCAGCGTCGACCATGATTTTAACCAGTTCCTTGAAGCGAACCTTAGGCTCCCAGCCCAACAGACGCTTCGCCTTGGCCGGATCACCGATGAGTAAGTCCACTTCCGTCGGGCGCTCATAACGCTTGTCGTAGTCGACATATTGCTCCCAATCGAGATCAAGCAGCCCGAAAGTTTCCTGGACGAACTCCTTCACCGAATGAGTCTCATTGGTTGCCATGACGTAGTCATCACCTTTGTCCTGTTGGAGCATCAGCCACATGGCTTCGACATATTCCTTCGCATAGCCCCAGTCACGCTGGGCATCGAGATTACCGAGGTAGAGCTTATCCTGAAGCCCCATCTTGATGCGGGTAGCGGCACGAGTGATCTTACGGGTCACGAAAGTTTCGCCCCGGCGGGGAGACTCATGATTAAAGAGAATGCCGTTCGTCGCGTGGAGGTCATAAGACTCGCGGTAGTTAACCGTCAGCCAGTAGGCATAGACCTTGGCACAGCCATAGGGCGAGCGCGGATAAAACGGCGTCGTCTCCGTTTGCGGCACCGCCTGAACGAGTCCGAACATTTCAGAAGAGGAGGCCTGGTAGAACCGACACTTGTTATCGAGACCGACTTCGCGGATGGCTTCCAGGATGCGCAGTGTGCCGAGCCCCGTCACATCACCGGTGTATTCCGGCACGTCAAATGAGACCCTTACGTGGCTCTGCGCCCCGAGGTGATAGATTTCGTCCGGCCTGAGATCGTAGAGCAGCTTCACCATTTGGACGCCATCCGCAAGATCCCCGTAGTGGAGGAAGAGCTTTGTGCCATGCACATGCGGATCGTTGTAGAGGTGGTCAATTCGGCCCGTATTGAAGGTGGATGAGCGGCGGATGATGCCGTGGACCTCATAACCTTTTTCAAGGAGGAGTTCAGCCAGATAAGAACCGTCTTGTCCGGTAATGCCAGTGATGAGTGCTTTTTTCATGATGCAACTAGAATACAAAATAAACTTGACGATGTCTTTTCGTATTTACGTAAATTTATTTGTATATATGCGTATATTAAAATGAAAAACGATCCCAAACTGGTGGCCATCGCCTATGACTTGAGCTTCAGGCATGCGGCGGAAATTTTCAGTGGCGCCTCCGATTATATCCACAGTGAAGGCCTCAACTGGCAACTACTGCCCCTGAATTTTGGATTTGAAGCGAAGCTAATGGAGCTTGCCGCTTCGGGGCGTTTAAGTGGTGCAATTGGCACCTTTGTCAGTGATGAGTGGATCCGGGGGCTTCACGCCCACCAAGTAGCCGCCGTCAATCTTTTCAACTTTTCGAAAATCGAGAGTGTGCCTACGATAAGTCTGGATGATGCGACCATCGGGCAAGCAGCCGCGCAACACCTGCTCGAACAGGGAGCGAAATCGCTTTCATTTATCGGCCAGGATCAGGCTTACTTCAACCAGCTCAGGCGCCGTGCCTTTATCGAAAGTTGCCCGCCGGGTCACTACCTAGATATTAACCCGATGGCACCCCGACGCGTTCAGGCGGAGCGCTTTAAAAACGCGAAGTGCCCCATCGGCGTGCTTTGCTCAAGCGACCGCATCGCCCGGGAACTTTGCAACGAAGCCAAACGACTCGGCATCAACGCCGGAAAGGAATTGCTCGTGATCGGAGTTGGCAATGAGCCCATAGAATCGAGCTTTGCGGGCATCGGGCTGAGCAGCTTTGATATACCTTCTCGGGAAATCGGGCACCTGGCAGCCAAAAACTTGGATTTTTCACTCAAACCAGAGGACTGGACAGGATCGCACGCCGCAGCTGAAAAAGTCACCGCTACACTGATCTCCCGAGAATCGACATTATCCTCGCCACAGGCGAGGCTCGCGGAGCGTGCGATGGCAGTCATTACTGAATCCATCGCACAAGCCGACTTCGACGTCGCTTACCTCTGCAGGCGCTTGGGCGTATCGCGACGAACCCTTGAGCTGACAACTCGGCAGCAGCTTCGTCAAAGCCCCTATCAGATCTTAAGCGAGAAGCGCCTGAATAAAGCAAAAGAACTCCTTCGGAGCACAAACCAAACAATCGCGAAGGTCGGCCAGGAATGCGGCTACCCAGAACCACATCATTTCTCAGCTTGGTTCAAACAACGAACCCAGATGTCCCCAAGGAGCTTCCGTTCTGACATCCGTCTCCGACCTCTGACCTCCGATATCCGATATCCGTCCTCCCTAATTAAGTAATTCATCCGGAACTTGGAAAAGTGAGGAGATCACGCCTGAGTTGACCTGGATTGATCCAATTTCGACTTCGTTGTCCAAGTCTCCATTTTTATAGAGCGTTGTCTGATAAGGCTCAACGACACCGGAGACCATCCGATAATCATCAAACATAATAGTAAACTCATTCTGCGCATCCCCCACCCGCAGAGTCTCCATCATTTTCAATAGATAGAGTGTCTCTTTTTCAAGGATTGCCAAAAAGTCAGAGCCATCGGGCATCTTCTTCGTGAGTTCGTAGCATGGCTTATCCATAAACTCGATCTCCTTAACCGATAGGCCTGAGTATTGGCCTTCCAACGCTAAGTGCCTTAAGGTATTATGCACACGCAAACTCCACTTCAATGACTCCATACTCTCATCTTCCAGTCGCAGCACTTCACGAGAGCCATCCTGCTGCTCGATAACTCGCCAAGCAATATCGCCGTTCAGCATCAGCTTCTGACCGCCAGCCTCACCAGGATTCGTCACGAGCATGCCTTTATCCGGAGACAATACCAGCATCTGAAAATCACTTTGACCTGAAGTAAAATTGACCTTGCCCTCATAACGAACAGAGCGCACATCCTGCAGGGCCTGACGTCCCCCGAGGGCATTTAAATGAGCATTCAATAAGTCAGGGACTTTAATTTGAATTGAATGACTCGAGGAAGTGAAAGTGGAAGAGGAAGTGGAAGAGGAAGAGGAAGAGGAAGTGACCGGTTTTTGACTTACCGGAGGAACTTCATACTGACCATTGTAGTGGAGAACAGTAAACATCCCGACCAGGAAAACTAAGCTGATCACGACCAGGATCAGCAAGTAAACTTTGAAATTGGGACGAAACTTCGGACGAGAAGAGCCACGATTCTTCGATGTGTCATTAAAACTCCGAAGGGCACGAGGGCGCTGTGGCTGATCTGATTCTGGGTGTGAATTCTCTTGGTGAAAGCGGTTCATTATTCTTTACTTTATTTGTGGTTCTTCAGTTCACAATGCTGAATTTCTAAGCAATGCGCAATCTATTTCGACAACTCCTCCGGCACCTTAAATAGGGCAGAGATCAAACCAGGGTCTCTTTCAATAGATTCCAGGAACACTTCATTATAGAGTTCCCCTTTTTTATACGTTTTTGTTGCGTAAGGTTCGACAATCCCGGAGTCCATCCGGTGATCGCTGTATAGGACCTCCAGCCGTTCCATACCCTGGGAGCCGGGGACAATTTCCACTGACTTCAACAGGTAGAGCGTTTTCGCATCCAATACAGCCTCAAAGTGAACATCATCGGGCATGAGTTTTGTCAGCTCGTAGCATGGCTTATCCAAAAACTCGATTTCTCGAACAGAAAAGCCAGTCCCACTTCCCGCTAAAGCGAGGCGTCGAAAGGTATTGTGCACCCGTAAGCTCCAGATGAGGGAAGCGGTGTCCGCTTCGTTTAGCGGAAATATTTTCCTCGTGCCATCTCCTACGTCGATCGCCTGCCAAGCTACTTTACCATTAAGCACCAACTTATGCCGAACTCCCTTCCCTGGATCAGTAATGATCATACCTTTATCTGGCAATGACACTAAAATCTGAAAGCTCACATCGCCTGAAGATTCTTTCAAAAGGCCTTTATAACGCACGGATCGGATACTCTCCAAGGCCTCCCGACCGCCAACCGCAGTAAGATAACTTTCAAAAAGTTTTGGAATTAAAATTTCCCCGGAATCCTCAACAAAAGCAGGTCGCTGCACCGAATACTCAAATTCGCCAGTAAATACATCAAATTTGAACGCCAGAAATACGCCGCCGAATAAGATGATGCAAAAGATCGTTAAAGGCAGCAACCAGTAAGCGGTAACTTCGAGGCGAAAAAGAAACATCGATGGCGGGGGTCCCTGCCCATCATCCTTATACTCACGCAATGGGCGCTGCGAAGGGTGCTCATGAGCCTCCTCTTTGTCATTTTGCTTATAGAACCGATTCATTGTTATTGAATATTTTGTATTATAATTCGGAAGGAGACCGCAACTACAATTCTATCCTATGGCTGGGCTCGGGCATTTGAGTCCGAAACCAAGTGCGCTGTTTTTTCGCAAGGTGTCGTGTATTCTGGATGATTGCCGGAAGCAGATCTTCAAAATCCATCTGATTATTCAGATAGGCAAGCGTCTCGCGGTAGCCGATGGCCGAAGCCGCACTGGGATTATCTTCGAGCCCCAGGAGGCGGAGTCGGCGCACTTCTTCGAGCAGGCCGTTGTGCATCATTGCATCGACCCGCGACTCGATGCGTTGCTTAAGCACATCCTTCTCTCTCTCCAGCAAAATGATGCGCTTCGAAAAGTCGGCATAGGGCTCGGGGCGGGCAGCAAACTCAGCTTGTAGATCCCTCAAGGTCTTACCCGAGGCCATACACCGCTCCAGGGCTCGCATGACTCGACGCGGATTTTTTGTATCCAGGTTTTCCACGCCGGAATGATTCAGCCGCAAAAGCATGCGCATCAAACCTTCCAGTTTTTTGTCTTCGTAGATCGTCGCCACTTCCTGGCGGACCGTCTCCGGCACGACCAATGTATCGACGACCGGTAAGAAAAAACTCTTTAGGTAAAATCCGCTGCCACCGGTGATAACGACCGCCTTACCTCTTGAAGTGATCTCCTCGACCACCCGGTTCGCATCCTGCACATAGGCCACGATGTCGTAGGCTTGGTTGACGTCGCAGATATCAATCAGGTGATGGGGCACACGTGCCCGCTCGGCGACTGAGGGCTTCGCCGTGCCGATATCCATGCCCCGGTAGAAAAGCGAGGCATCACAGGAGACAATTTCCGCGTTATGCTCCTCCGCATAGGATAAAGCATACTCCGTCTTACCGATGGCGGTCGTTCCGGTTATGATGTGTAAGGTCTGATTCACCAAAATAGAAAAAAGAAACTGTTGAAAATCTGTGCTACTGCGATGACAAAGCAATCAGTCTAAAACTGCTTAAAGCTGCCCTTGTAGCGACGGGTGATCTTCTCCATCGCTTCGGCGTGCTCCGGGGCCACTTTAAACCCGATAAAGTGAATCCGCGGCTCGATGCCATACTCCCGGCTGAGGCCCCGCAGGGTGCGGTTCAACTCATCCCAGGGCACGTCGCCGGGACCGGGCAAGTTCCGCTGGAAGTCGGCATCCGAGAGGAGGAAGATCACATCAGGCTCCATTTGAAAGGCGACCGTCAGGGCGCCTTGAACGCCGTCAGCCTCGTAGCTCAAACCCGTCTGGTGACGCTGAGAGCGGATACGGTCTGAAATCCATTCTACAGCAGCCCGCTTATTCCGCAAACCCGCAGCCACCATATAATCGCGAAAGGTGCCGACGTCTCGCGAGAACGGAACCAGACCAAAGAGGGTGTTTGCGTTCAGGTCGTTAATCAAAGTCGTCAGTTCTTTAACAAAGCGATCTGTGCTCACACCGGCCTCACTGGCCTTATTGAGCACGCTTCTGCTATTATCAAACAGGATGAGAATACGCTGCCCGCTGTCTTCGATGCCGAAGAGTGAGACGGAGGTCGACTCGGTTTGCAGGCCCTGAAGGGCACCAAGGATTCCCGATTGCCCGAGCAGCGCATCTGATTGCAGAGCGGCAGGGCTCCGCTCGATGGGCTTAAAATCACTTTGAGGCAGCTCCGGCAGCGAGGGCAGGCTATCCGGCAAAAGTGCTTTCGTGCTGAGCCGCTCAAGCTGCATAGGGGAACTGGCCGCATTCTGAAATTCGGCCAGCGCGACTTTATGCTCCAACTCTTTTTGTGGCAGATAGATTTTCTTACGTGCCACAAACTCAGGGTCTGCTTTAAACTCAGGGACTAGGACAACCACAAACACAGCAACCAGCAAAAGACCAACCTGAAAGAGAATAGCCATCGCTAGCGGCCCGAGCTTGGAACGCTTGGGCCTACTTTCTATTGAAGTCTCGGCAGAACTTGACTGCATCAGCAACATCCTGCGACTGCTTAAAGAAAGTGCAAAACCGAATGACCACAAAAATCAAATTCTGGCAGTGGCCCAATGTGCTGGCAATCGATGCCTGTGCCATCGCCCTAGCCTGGCTCTGGGTCTTTGCCGATGCACAGTCCGCTCAGCTTTCCTTTACTGCTTATACCGTCCTCGCTCTGTCTGTCTGGCTGACTTATCTTGCAGACCGCCTATTTGATGCGGCCCGACGAAAGGAAGCTCAATTACTTTCAACGCGCCATCGATTTGCGAAGCGCAACATGCGCACCCTTTGGTTGATCTGGGTCTTTGCCCTTTTGGTAAATATTCTGATCGCCACAACAGGGCTGAGTCAGCCTCAACTCGGAAAAGGCTTCGCCCTACTCTTGGTTTGCCTCACCTACACTGGCTTCAACCATTTCCTGTCGAAGCGCTTCTTTCCCAAAGAGCTTCTGGTGGCGTTTATCTTCGCAGGCGGGTCCCAAGTCTTTCTGCCCGAACCGACTGAATGGGCGAGCGTGACCAGCTACATTCTACTCTGCCTGATCAATTGCTTGATGATCGCCTGGAAAGAAAAATCGGTTGATGCCCTGTTACAGGTTCGATCACTCACCAGCGTCTTGGATAGTCGGTGGGTTTACCCGGTTCTGGCCTCAGGCATCGGCTTGTCATTATTCAGTAGCTGCACCCTCGCCCTGCTTTCTTCAATGCTGGCTCTATGCGGGATTCATTTCAGCCGCGAGCGATGGGGCCGAGAACACTTTCGGGTGCTCTGCGATACAGCACTACTGACGGGGCCTCTCTTTTACTTCGCACTGCAGAACCTTTGATTGACGGTGGCGACCCACTCGCATATTACAGAATTATCATGCTTAATGGTATTTCCCCTTTGCTTAGCCCCGAACTGTTAAATGCGCTCTATCGCATGGGCCATGGCGACGAAATTCTCCTCGCGGACGCCCACTACCCCGGCGACACATTGGGCAAGCAAGTCATCCGCGCCGACGGCCTTAGCATCACGGAATTACTCGCGGCAATTTTGCCACTGCTGCCACTGGACAGCTATGTCGATGCACCCCTGGCCATGATGGCCGCCGTACCCGGCGATGCGCTCGACCCCGAGGTGGAAAAAGCCTACCGCGCTGCTATCACTTCAACTGGCCTCGACGCCCACCCCGAAAGCCTTTTGATCGAGCGCGTCGAGCGCTTCACTTTCTACGAACGCAGCCGTTCCTGCTACGCCATCGTAATGACCGGCGAGAGGGCCAAATACGGCAACATCATCCTCAAGAAGGGACTGGCAAATCTCTAAAAGCCTCAATCTCTTAGATCCCGCGCGTCAACACTTCTTAAACCCCACAATACATTATGTCTAAGCAAACAACCGTCCTCCTCGTCGCCAACGGCGACCTCCGCCTCTCCGCCAATCAGAACTGCTGGGAAGAGCAGGACAAGATGGAGCAAGAACTCGCCAAGGTCATCGCCAGTCTGGGCGGCAAAATCAAGCGCGCCCACCCCTACAAGCCCGATGAAAAGCATGGCTTCATCTCCAGCCAGCGCGAGGGAATGGACGTCTTTGCCAAGATCGACCGCAAGGCACCGCTCATCGTGGCTGAGGCGGTCTGGCAATACTCCCACCACCTCCTCCATGGCCTCCTTTCCCATAAAGGGCCAATCCTCACCGTGGCCAACTGGAGCGGCACTTGGCCGGGCCTCGTCGGCATGCTTAACCTGAACGGCTCGCTGACCAAAGCCGGCGTGGAATACGCCACCCTCTGGAGCGAAGACTTCAGCACCGACAAAGCCTTTCAAAAGAAGCTCAAGAAATGGCTTGAAACCGGCAAAGTGAAACACGCCACCAGCCATGTTAAGAAATTCAAAAGTAAAGCCGCCCCCGCCAAGGCCAAAAACGTCGCCTCAAAAATCGCCAAAGACCTCGACAAGAACAAGGCCATCATGGGCGTCTTCGACGAATTCTGCATGGGCATGTATAACGCCGCCATTCCTGACGAACTCCTCTTCCAAACCGGCGTATTCAAAGAACAGCTCAGCCAGTCGGCACTCTATGCCGAGATGCAGACCGTCACCCTAAGAGAGGCCGAAGAAGTCTTCGCTTGGATCAAAAAGAAGGGCTTCAACTTCCACTTCGGCCGCAACGGTAAAACCGATTTGACCAAGGCGCAGGTTCTTGAACAGTGTAAGATGTATATTGCGGCCTGCCGCATCGGGGACACTTTCGGGTGCGATGCCATCGGCATTCAATATCAGCAAGGCCTCAAAGATCTCTGCCCCGCTTCCGACCTCGTCGAAGGCATGCTCAACAGCACCGACCGTCCGCCGGTCAAAAACGCCAAGGGCAAAATCATCCTCAAGGGCGAAACCTTCCCCCACTTCAACGAAGTGGACGAATGCTGTGGCATCGACGCTCTCATGACGAAGCGAATCCACAACGCGCTTAAGCAGCCACCGGAAACCACCCTCCACGACCTCCGCTGGGGCGATTGGGACCAGTCCGGCACCACCGATGAATACGTATGGGTCTTCCTCATCTCGGGCTCCGCACCCGTCGAGCACCACATCGGGGGCTGGAAAGGCAGCCACGGCTACCGGCAGCCTGCCATGTATTTCCCGCTCGGCGGCTCGACCCTACAAGGCATCGCCAAGCCCGGCGAGATCGTCTGGAGCCGCGTCTTCATCGAAAACGGTAAACTCAAGATGGACCTCGGCCGCGCTAAAGTCATCGAACTGCCGAAGGAAGAAACCCAGCGCCGGCTCGATGAAACCACCCCGCAGTGGCCGATCATGCATGCAGTGACCTACGGCGTCTCCCGCGACCAGATGATGGCCCGGCACAAGGCCAACCACATTAACGTGGCCTATGCCAAGGATGCCAAGGCCGCCGACAACTGCCTCTACGCCAAGGCCGAACTGGCTAAGCAACTCGGCATGGAGGTCTGCCTCTGCGGCACCGGCGCCGGGGGCAAGGAGCTGTAAGGCGCGAAGCGGGCGAATGTCGAACGTCGAACGTCGAACATTGAACATTGAACGTTCAACATTGAATTTTCTAGAATCGCGAGCGAGAAAATCTAGGACAGGCATTTTTTGAAAAACCTTGTGCCTCATTCCATACAGCCGCAAGGAAGCAAAAAACATAAGCGTCAATTAGCGAGCATAAGCGGTTTCCGGCTACGCCGGAGTGCCACACTAGCAACGCAAGAGAATCCAGCGGAGTCAGCGCTACGCGCAGAATGGGCCGGATT
>Ga0136604_1001233_pt1 | contig 11631 bp, 7 predicted proteins | sample AntRauFillE10628_FD_104928 | JGI IMG/M metagenome (GOLD analysis project Ga0136604, IMG submission 104928) | Saline lake microbial communities from Rauer Islands, Antarctica - Metagenome Filla E10 #628 | ecosystem: Environmental > Aquatic > Non-marine Saline and Alkaline > Saline | place... | reverse complement strand
CGAAATAAACGTCCGCCCGAATACCCAGGAGGCGGGCTTTTTGGGGAGGTTCCAGATCGCACGCCGTGCGATCTGGTCCTGCCAGCGTGCAATGGCACGCTGGCGGGGTTGGTCTTCAAAAAGGAACGATGACAGATGGGGCCGTGCCCCCAACTCGTTGGTGGGGCGTGCCCAGCGCGGGTGCCCTGCCAGCGTGCCTCAGCACCCTGCTGCGGGCTTGGCCACTCAAAAAGTAGGAAAGGCTCGCGCGCATGCCTTTAACATGCCTTTAAGATGCCGCACCTACGGCGCTCGAATATCTTCGGTGTATTGTTTCTACAAAGATATCGCCGCTACGCGGCTTTTATATAATACCACCGCTCTGCGTTTCAGGAACGATATTTTCAAAATGATAACAACAGATGACTGCCACTTTTCCACACCTATTTAGTGGTTATGGTACCAGGCACCTCACGCTTGCGCTCTCCTAGCGCTTTCGAAAGATTTCATTACTCTGTATAGGCTTAGAGGACTCATCTTCGTTAATATTAGGAGATCGTAGGTGCCTTAGGCAAGATAATAGGACCCTATTATGTGAGCTCCAAAACAAAAAATTCAAATTTTTCTGCAAATTCACCAACGGTTGAGGGGATCCATCCCATCTATAAGAGTAAAAGGCCTTTATTCGACCAGATGATTTTATAACTTAGGGAAGAAAAGCATCCCGAATCGAAGGACTACTGTAAACTTAAAAACCCAAATCAAAATGAGAATCATTCTATTTTTTGCTGCCCTTATGCTTTTCGGCATGTCATGTGTAACGGATCACTGTATGGAAGAGCAAACTTTTATTCGTTACGATCGCGTCCTCGTTACACCCGATGAATATCGACAAAGTTCGGTGAGTTTTGAAGAGCCCCGCGAGCTCCAAGACCCGGGGAAAATCTATTTCTACAACGACCTCATTCTCATTAACGAAATTCGGAAGGGACTCCACTGGATTGACAACTCCGATCCTGCAAGCCCCATTCAATTGGGTTTCCTGCCCATTCCAGGTAATCACGATGTCTCCGTCCAAAACGGAATACTATATGCTGACGCATACACAGATCTGGTCACCATCGACATTACCAATCTAAACTCTCCCCAACTTATCGATCGCGAAGAAGATGTTTTTACCACGCATTACCACGCAGCGCAAAATGGAATCACTTCTCATTACGAGCCCACGGAGGTTCAACGGACGCTCAATTGCGAGGAAGACGGCTGGGGGCAGAACTGGTTTGGCTCAGGTCCCAGTATTTGGGTATTGAATGATTTCGGCACTGCCAACTTGAGCTTCGAGACGAGTGGCCCCAGTGGAGGACCTCAAGTACCACAAACCGGACAAGGAGGATCCATGGCTCGGTTTACGATAACAAAAAACCACTTGTACGCCGTCGGAAATGCTGAAATTTTTAGTTTACCCATCGCCGCAGATGGTTCGGTGGGCAATGTCACAAAGACGGGACTTCCCTGGGGCATTGAGACCATTTTTCCCTATGAAGATTACTTGTTTATTGGCGCATCCAATGGCATGCACATCATGACTTTGGATAACCCCAGCCACCCGGAACACGCCTCCACTTTTGCCCACGCCAATGCCTGTGATCCCGTTGTAGTTCAAAACGACATTGCGTTCGTAACGCTCCGAGGGGGAACAAGCTGTGGCGGATTCTCCAATCAACTGGAAGTGTTGGATGTATCCGATATTCATTCGCCCGAGTTGCTACACACGTTCCCCATGGATAACCCCCATGGATTGGCCGTTTTAAATCATCTCCTATTCATTTGCGAAGGAGAATACGGACTGAAAGTATTCGATGTCGATGATATCAGTGATATTGACAATCAGCTATACAGTCATATAAAAGGCTTTCATGCCTACGATGCCATCGCGCTGCACGGCAGCAGTTTATTGGTCATTGGCGACGATGGATTCAGACAATACGACTATAGCGATCCATCCAATTTAGAATTACTCAGTCACATTTACGTCAATCGACCGTAATGCATATGAAAAAGTTTTTTAGTGTACTTCTGGTCTCTTTGTGTTTGAGTGCGTCATCCGTTTGGGCACAGGATCCCACGGCGCCCTCTAACTATAGCTACGACACTTATTTTAGAATGATGTCCAACGCGAGTTTTTATGCTGAATTGATAGATCTGCGTGGAGATACTGTCGAGATAGAGCTGCCCAATGGGAATCGGGTGAAATTTCTGCAAAATCAGTTTCGAAAAATAGAAGCACCTAAACCCGAATCTCTGCAGTCGGGCACAGGTGGGAATGAGGAAAAGTCCCATCTGTTTCGGGATAAAGAGCGACCGCACTTCTATCATATTTCCGGCGGAATTATTTTTGGAGGAAACTCTTCGGTGATTCTCTCCGGCGCCAACATGTCCTTTGCATACAAATACAGGTGGCGGCCTGAGCACTTTTTGGTGGGTCAAATCGGAACAGATGTGTTTGATGGTCTTTTTCCCACCCTGTCCCAATCTCTGACCCTCGGCTATGATTGGGTCAAGTACACCCATCGGGTGAACCCGTTTCTGTCGGGGCGTCTGGGCTGGGGCATTGGGCTATACCTTCAAGAGGAGGAAGTTTTTTGGGGAAATCCTCCGGAGCGATCTATCGAAGGGGGGTATCGCGCGAGCATTGGCACGGGAGTTGTTTTTACCGGTGGGGAGCACTCTGCCTTTACGCTGGGTGTGAATTTCATCGTTCAGCAATTGACCCATCATGAAATACAACCGGATATCATCACGAGAGAAATAGAGGTACTCCATCGAAGGATTCAATTCAATATTGGATATATCTTTTGAAACTATTTAATAAAACATACACGGTTTCAGCCTTGATTGAAGGCTGTAAAAAGCACAATCGCAAATGTCAGCACGCGCTGTATATGCGATACTTTGACGACATGTACCGAATGTGTTTTAGATATATTAAAGAGGAGGATCAAACCTTGTCCGTTCTAAATACGGGCTTTTTCAAAGTATTTGAAAAAATCGATACGTTCGAACACAAAGGTAGTTTTGAAGGCTGGGTGCGAAGGATTATCTACCACAGTATGGTCGAGCACTTTCGGAGTCAAAAATCCTATCAAAAGTTTATTGCTTTGGATACCGACGATAGTGCACTAAGTTCCGGAGAAGTTCCGGCAACAGCGCTAGGCGAACTCTATTATGAAGAGCTGCTGGAATTATTGGCAGAATTACCGCCTAAAGCGGCCATGGTCTTTAGAATGCATGCGATTGAGGGATACAGCCACCCGGAAATCGGGCGTCAACTAAACATGAGCGAAAACACCTCGAAGTGGTATCTCGCACAGGCGCGAAAGGAACTACAAGAACGCATTAAAAAAAACACTGAGAATAAAACGATAGCATAAGACGATGAACAATACATTGAGACAAAAAGGATGGAAGGACATGAGTCAAAGACTGGATGCGGGCATGCCGGGAAATCGGAGGCGCGGTCTTTTGATTTGGTGGCTGTTCGGCGCAGCCGCTGTCATTGTACTCGTAGTAGCTGGTTTATTATTGAGGAATCGCAGCCAAGCGAATGATCCCGCTGAGCCTTCTGCATCAATACATTTTCCAGTCACGAATGCATCTGAGATTGAAGAGTCAGCGCGCGCCGAACAAGGTTTTGAGCTGCCGAAGTCGTCCAATACCCCAACCGTTCTCTCTGCAACAGAAAAGACAAATCAAATAGCTCATTCGAAAAGGGCATCCCAAGACCCAGCTGCTGAGCCTACCCCTTCTGCAACAACTGAATTTCACGGGTCAACGGAAATCGATTCAGATAAAAAAACATCCTTCTCACCCCTGTATACCGCACCTGGCCTAAATCCATCCGATACTCGAATTCATACCTCAGCAATATCATTACCCGGGCTCGGACTCTCAGCACTCTCCATGCCCAATACATCAGATCTCCTCCTGAGTGCAAAAATTAAGTCACCGCAGTCCACTGAGGTGGAGTCGACGAAAAAGACTGTCAGAAAGGGATATTTTATCGATCTTTCTGCAGGCATGCGAACGGCTCGACCTAATTCATATGTAGCCCAAACAGGCCTTGGCTGGCGCACGCCAATTTCTGATCGCTGGGGAATCCTGATAAATACAGGCCTTGGAATCAATGGGATGCATCAGCCTGCGCAAGTCGCCTTAAAAGAACTTCAAAGTAACTCGGAATTTCGATTAGATGGATCCACCGCCAACCCTTCCAATGAATTTTCCGAAATCACTGAGGTTCCAGTGGCCGAGCTCCAATTAAAAAACAATTATTTCGCCTACCTTGGCGCTCATCTTTCCTATTCAATCCACGAACGATGGTCATTAAACATGGGGTTAGAAGCCGCCTTCCGCTTTCATAGCGTGCATGAAGACCCTATGCAGCTGAACCCCGGAATAATCGCCAGCCCCAATGGCGGTGCCTCACAATTTAATTTCAATTCACGCCAAATAGAAAATCGGTTTCTCCTCTTTAATCGCTGGGATATTCGCCCCGTTGCGGGTCTCAGTTATGCGCTTCGGCCGGGCATCCAACTGGAAGCTAGCTATCGACATGGTTTGATTCCTCTGTTGGCTCATCCGACAAAGGATACCCCTCCAGGTTCTGCTCGATTTCTCCAATTGGGTATTCGCTATCAGATCGGTGGGTAATCTCCGGATCACTGATTCCAATGGGTGAGTTATAGGATGATGAACTGGCTTTTTTTTAATTTTTTGGGCGTCCCGACCCCAATTGGGGTCGGCGCTATGATCCAGGCTATCGGTCCTGCACCCTCCCTCAGGGGAGGGCTTGGACCCATCCGCCCGACGGCGGATGGCCTTTCTCATCGCTGACGCGAATGTCGCGATTTACTCAGCCAATAGGGCCCAAATATTCGAAACGATTTCAGACGACGGGAAGGGGCGATCACAAAATATTCTGCGTTTCTCACTGAATCCGAAATTTCGGAATTTTTGGAAACGGAGAAGAGAAGGGACGTTTTTTGACGGTAATTGCCCTCGCCGCTACGCCCTCAATAAATTCCAACGGATTACCCTAAAACAAAGAAAGGGGCGCCGATTGCGCCCCTTTCCGATAATATCATTCAATAAGCAACCACTATTTTCCCAATGTGGCTGTTCGAAAAACAATACAAGACTGTTGCTACTCTCCTCCCAGGTCAAAGGTGATCCCCTGTGCGAGAGGCACATCAGTACTCCAATTGATGGTGTTGGTCTGTCGGCGCATATACGCTTTCCAGGCATCAGAACCACTTTCGCGACCGCCGCCCGTTTCTTTTTCGCCGCCAAAAGCTCCACCGATTTCTGCTCCGGAGGTACCAATATTGACATTGGCTATTCCGCAATCTGACCCTTTATAAGAAAGGAAGGTTTCACTTTCGCGCACGCTATCGGTAATAATCGCACTGCTCAAGCCCTGAGGAACATCATTTTGCATATGGATGGCCTCCTCGACTTCACTGTATTTCATAATGTACAGGATAGGTGCAAAGGTCTCATGCTGTACAATATTGTAGTCGTTTTCCACCTCGGCGATGCAAGGCTTGACATAACAGCCACTCTCAAAGCCCGGGCCGGTTAATATTCCGCCTTCTACAACCATGGTTCCACCCTGAACCTTAATCGCTTCCAGTGCGCGTTGATATTGTGCCACGGCATCGGTATCAATGAGCGGACCCATGTGGTTCTTCGCATCTAATGGGTTCCCGATCTTGAGCTGCCCGTAAGCATGAGCGAGTTTTTCTTTTACTGTATCGTAAATAGAATCGTGGATAATCAATCGCCGAGTACTGGTGCAGCGCTGTCCTGCGGTTCCCACTGCGCCAAATACGCCTGCTGTAAGCACTAAGTCCATATTGGCTGAAGGCGTAATGATCATGGCGTTATTTCCTCCCAATTCAAGGATGGTTTTTCCGAGGCGCTCCGCAACTCTGGCTCCTACTTTTTTACCCATAGCCGTGCTGCCCGTCGCACTCACCAATCGAACGCGGTGATCGCCCGTCATCATTTCACCCACTCGGTAATCTCCGGTAATCACGTTGCACAATCCGTCCGGAAGTCCATTCTCTGCCGCCACTTCATTGAATAAATTCTGGCAGGCGATGGCACATAATGAAGACTTCTCAGAAGGTTTCCATACGCAGACATTTCCACAGACGAGTGCGATCATCGCATTCCAGGCCCATACTGCCACTGGGAAATTAAAAGCGGAAATAATACCCACCACGCCGAGGGGATGCCATTGCTCATACATGCGGTGTTGGGGGCGCTCTGAATGTGTTGTCATACCGTACAACATACGGCTTTGACCCAGTGCAAAGTCACAGATATCTATCATTTCCTGAACTTCACCCCAGCCCTCTTGAAGACTTTTGCCCATTTCATAAGAAACCAAGCGCCCCAAGTCCTCTTTGTGGTCGCGCAATTTCTGTCCGTATTGTCTGACTATCTCTCCGCGCTGAGGAGCCGGCATAGCGCGCCAACTTTCAAAAGCGGTTTCCGCCTGACGCATGATCAATTCGTATTGTTTCTCATCCGTGACGGTGAGGCGGCCAATTAATGCGCCATCTACGGGCGTGTGTGATTCTATTTGTGTCTCTGTTGTGAAAGATTGTTGCCCGGACCAGGTCCCGGGATTTTCAGTTTCTATTCCCAATCGTTTTAAGAAGGATGTATCCATAGTATATTTTTGCGCAAAGGTAGAAAATCAGTGCACAAAAAGCAGAATGTAGCGGTTATTTCCCCCCGTGATACTGATAGATATGCTCTAGAGAGCGACCTTTTTCCTTATAATCCATGCCGTAGCCCACAATAAACTCCCGACCGATCTCAAAACCTACAAAATCCGGCTGCACTTTCATTTGCAGTGCCTCGGGCTTAATCAACAGGCTCGCCAGGCGAAGGGAATTGGGTAAGACAGAACGCAGCTCCTTGTAAAAAGCAGTCATGGTATGTCCCGTGTCCACTATATCTTCTATAATCAGCACGTCTCTGCCGCGCAAAAAACCCAAATCACTACTCAGAATGTCTACTTCTTTCCCGCGCTCCATGCCGGAGTAGGAACTAATTTTTACCGGGAACCACTGCCATTCCCGTTCACTGCGACGCAACACATCCATGGCGTAGAAGAGTGCCCCATTGAGAACGGGGATCACCACGGGTAAGTTGTCGCTGTCGGCATAGGTGGAGTCCATCCATCGGACGGTGCGCTCGACTTGTTCCATAATGTCATCGCGCGACAAAAACAAATGAAATTTCTTGTCCTCAATCTGTATTGACTTTTCCATGGCATGAAAGTAATGTGCTCGTGCGATATCCCCATAATTTTTGCACTATTTTCCCATTATTTATTTGATATCTACCTTTTTGTGTTCCCAAATTTTGACCAATGACAAGGTTACGGTCAATTCATTGAGGGAGTTCTCGACGCGCCGGGGGTGAAAAGCGGTAAAGCATTTTCCCTTGGGGGTCGGCTGAGCGAAGCCATGATTCGCCGGGATTTATCAGGAATCAGAGCAGTATTCATTTTCCGAGTTTTCCGTCGGATGGTGCGTATGCCCTGCGCGGCGACGCCGCGCCCGTGTAAGGGATGGGAAGGGTCTCGACTCGTCTTTGGCACGAGGCGAGAGTCCGATCGGCGGCGCCGAGAAGGACGGAACCCCTGGACAGCCCGACCCTCGAGAACCCGAGCGCAGCTTCGGGGTTTTCGAGGGATACACCCAAAACATTAAAAAAATACCCCCGGCCCTGGGTTTCCATCTGAATGAGGGAATGGTTACCTTTGCAGTCCACAATCAATTCTATAGGTAACTATGTATGAAGAAATAAAGCAGCTGGACTTGCCGGCAATCGATCGCAATCTAGCGGAATACTGGTCTCGACATCGCATTTTTGAACGGTCAATAGAAGAGCGGCCGGAGGATAATCCCTTTGTATTTTATGAGGGGCCACCTTCTGCCAATGGAAAGCCGGGCATTCATCACGTGATGGCGCGGACGGTGAAGGATTTATTTTGTCGATTTCAGACGATGAAAGGACATCGCGTAGCTCGAAAAGGAGGCTGGGATACGCATGGTCTGCCCATTGAGTTGAGTGTAGAAAAGGAGTTGGGCATCACGAAAGAGGATATCGGCACGAAAATCACTGTGGATGAATACAATCAAAAGTGCCGATCGACTGTCATGCGCTACAAGGATCTCTGGGATGATATCACGCGCAAAATGGGGTATTGGGTGGATCTGGACGACCCCTATATTACTTTCGAGAATGAGTATATCGAATCGGTATGGAATATGCTACAACGCCTGTATAATAAAGGCTATATGTATAAAGGGTATACGATTCAGCCCTATTCGCCCGCAGCCGGAACGGGCCTAAGCTCGCACGAACTCAATCAGCCGGGCTGCTATAGAAATGTGAAGGATACTTCGGTAACGGCGCAATTTAAATTGGTGGAGAATGAAGTCTCGGCGCCCCTATCTGCCCAGGTAGATCATCGACCGGTCTATGCTCTGGCCTGGACGACGACGCCCTGGACACTCCCGTCGAATACGGCTCTGGCGGTGGGGCCAAAAATAGACTATGTTTTGGTTGACACTTTCAATCCCTACACCTATGAGCGAGTGGCGGTGCTGTTGGCTGAAGACTTAGTTCCGGCGTATTTCGAAGGTGAAGCATCGGACTTGTCTAGCTACAGCGCGGGCGATAAAGATATTCCTTATCAGATCGTACATCGCGTGAAGGGCGCTGAGTTGGTTGGTATGCGATACGAGCCGGTATTTGACTATGCGACGCCCGAGGGTGGAGATGCGTACATTATTGTCAAGGGGCATCACGTATCGACAGAAGATGGAACAGGCATTGTGCACATTGCTCCTTCTTTTGGTGCGGATGATCAAAAAATTGGTCGCGATAACGGTTTGGCGCACCTAACACTGGTAGATGAGCAAGGCCGCTTTACGGAGGACATGGGTCCCTATGCCGGACGCTATGTAAAAGACTTTACCGATGAGAAGAACTACCAGCCGGTAGATATAGATCTGGCGGTAGAGCTCAAGCAGAACAACAAAGCCTTTCAGGTACAAAAATACGAGCACAATTATCCGCATTGCTGGCGGACGGATAAACCGATCTTGTACTATCCGCTCGATAGTTGGTTCATTCAGGCGACGAAGGCGAAAGACCGCATGGTAGAACTGAACAAAACCATCAACTGGAAACCAGCGCATACGGGAGAAAAGCGCTTTGGTCAGTGGTTGGAGAACCTACAGGACTGGAACCTTTCGCGCTCTCGTTTTTGGGGTATTCCACTTCCTATATGGAGAACACGTGACGGCTCCGAAGAGCGCTGTATAGGATCGATGGAAGAGCTGAGTGAGGCTATCGAGAAGGCGAATAAGGTTCTCGGCCAGGATCAGAAATTGCCCGAGGATTTGCACCGTCCCTACATCGATGAGATTGTGCTCATTACCGAGGAGGGCATTCCCATGTATCGCGAGCTCGACTTGATCGACGTGTGGTTTGATTCCGGCTCTATGCCGTATGCTCAATGGCACTACCCCTTTGAGAACGAAGAAAAATTCAAGGCCAATTTTCCGGCTGATTTCATCGCGGAGGGTGTCGATCAGACGCGGGGTTGGTTTTATACTTTGCACGCGATTGCCACCATGGCGTTTGATAGTGTGGCTTATAAAAATGTAGTTTCTAACGGCTTGGTGCAGGACAAAAACGGGCAGAAAATGTCCAAGCGCCTCGGAAATGCTGTAGAGCCTTTTGAGACCCTTGAAAAATACGGTGCGGATGCTACGCGCTGGTACATGATCACCAATGCGCAGCCCTGGGATAACCTCAAATTTGATGTCGCCGGGCTCGCTGAAGTTCAGCGCAAGTTTTTCGGTACGCTACACAACACCTATGGCTTTTTTGCCCTGTATGCGAATATCGATTCCTTTACTTACACTGAAGCGCGGGTGCCCATAGCGGAGCGACCCGAAATCGATCAGTGGATCATGTCGCGACTCAACAGCCTTATCCGGTCTGTGGAAGCGGCCTATGAAGATTACGAGCCCACGCAGGTCGGACGTTTGATTCAGTCTTTCGTCATTGACCAACTGAGTAATTGGTACGTGCGCTTATGTCGCCGCCGGTTCTGGAAGGGCGAGTATGGACCCGATAAAATTGCCGCTTATCAAACCTTATACGAGTGTCTGGTTGTGGTGGCTCGGTTGATGGCGCCCATCGCTCCGTTCTATGCAGATTGGCTGTATCAGCGGCTCGATGGAGCGACTCAAAAGGAAGGTTTGGACTCCGTGCATCTCAGTTTATTCCCCACGGTGGAAACCAAAGCTATAGATACAGCACTGGAAGAGCGCATGTCTTATGCGCAGCGCATTTCTTCATTGGTTCTTTCCCTGCGCAAAAAGGAGAATATCCGCGTGCGTCAGCCGCTACAAAAAATTCTGCTGCCTGTCTCTGACGAGCATTTCGAGCAGCAAGTGGAAGCTGTGGAGGACCTCATTTTGCAGGAAGTCAATGTCAAAGGCATAGAATATGTAAAAGACGCTTCGGGCGTGATTCGCAAACGCGCCAAGCCCAATTTCCGAAACCTCGGCCGTCGGCTGGGTGCCGACATGAAGGCCGGCAACCAGAAGATTCAGGCCCTGACGGATGAGGACATTCGTCAATTTGAATCCGAAGGGGAATGGGAGTTGGTCGTAGAGGACCGGAAATATATGCTAACGCCCGACGATATAGAGATTGTGAGTGAAGATATTCCCGGTTGGCAGGTGGCCAGTGATGGCAGTTTGACGGTAGCCCTGGACGTGACCATTACGCCGAATCTGGCCGATGAAGGTATGGCTCGCGAATTGATTCACGCTTTGCAGTCCTTGAGAAAAGATGCCGATTTGGAAGTTACGGACCGCATTCGGGTGCATTTGTCAGAACATCCGGACGTTCAGCGTGCCGTGAAGGCGCATGGCGACATGATTGCCCGCGAAGTATTGGCTGATTTGGTCGAAATATCGCAAGATGTGGAGGGGCAAACGCTGGATTTGCTGGATGATATACAGATTCAGGTGGATCTGAAGCTGAGTCGAAAGGGATAGTGGTCTGAATTATACTGCTGTTTTCATTGCTCAAGAGGGATTGGGGAAGTAGTAGAGACGTTGCATGCAACGTCTCTACATCGTTTATTGAATGGGAGATAGCGTAGGCCGCGCCTAAAGACCCAATCCCGGGGACCGATGGCGTTTCGCCATTCAAGGCCCACCCTATGATGGCGAAGCCATCATAGGGTGGGCCTCCCCACAAGGCAGTCCGGTTCTTGGTGCTTATTTCCTGGATGGTGGTTTTGATCTTTCGCAGCGCGCGCACCCGGCACCTAAAGGGGAGAGGCGTCAACTTAAGGTCAAAACTATATTTCTCCTTGTACCCTTTCAGCCTCTTTTTCTCAGAGAAATTCGTCATTGGACTTCTATATTCAATAGAAACAATCCATAGACCCAAGCCCGGAGGGCTTGAACGTGAATAGCCCCGAGCGCAAGCTCGGGGTCTATGAACACAAAACATATCCAACCCCGAGAGGGGTTG
>Ga0136604_1001230_pt1 | contig 11651 bp, 11 predicted proteins | sample AntRauFillE10628_FD_104928 | JGI IMG/M metagenome (GOLD analysis project Ga0136604, IMG submission 104928) | Saline lake microbial communities from Rauer Islands, Antarctica - Metagenome Filla E10 #628 | ecosystem: Environmental > Aquatic > Non-marine Saline and Alkaline > Saline | place... | reverse complement strand
TGGGGGTTGCTCATCGAGAACTTTACCGACCCCAATAGCTATGGAATGAATTATCATCCACCTTATTATAAGGAGCTTCTTGAAGAATATGGATTTAAAGTTTACTACAACCAACTTGTTTACAAAAGAGACCTCAAGCTGCCGGCACAGGAGATATTTGTTAGAAAATACCGTGCTTTAATGGCCGACCCTGAGTATAGTGTCGGGGACATTCGCGGAAAGGATCTCGATACTGTAGCTGAAGACTTCCGCACCGTATATAATAATGCATGGGCTGGAGCGCATGGATTTAAAGATATGAGCTCTTTGCAGGCAAAGAAAGTAATGCAAAGTCTCAAGCCGGTGATCGACAAAAAGATCGTCATCTTCGCTTACCATAAAGGCAAGCCTATAGCTTTCTACGTAAACATTCCTGAGCTGAATGAAATTTTTAAGCACGTGAATGGCAATTTAAACTGGTGGGGCAAGCTCATCTTCCTCTATCATAAGTTGAAAAAGACACCTTCTACGATGGTGGGGATTGTTTTTGGAGTAGACCGGGCTTATCACGGCAAGGGTGTTGAGGGTGCTTTGATTGCATGGGCTGGGGAATTTCTGGTACCAAACACCAATTATTCGGAAACCATTCTCACATGGATCGGAGACTTCAATCCCAAGATGATGCACGTAGCCGAAAATCTCGGTGCTGAGGTTTTTAGAACATTGGCAACTTATAGATTCTTATTCGACCGTGAAAAACCATTTGAGAGAATCCCGGTGAACAAATAATGACAAGGCTTTTAGCGGGTTATAAATTCTCTGATTTTTATTTCCCTTTTCCTTTGGTTTATTCTAAAAGACTCCATTATATTTGCACCCGCAAAAACGAAACGATTCCGTAGCTCAGTTGGTAGAGCATCTCCCTTTTAAGGAGAGGGTCCTGGGTTCGAGCCCCAGCGGGATCACAGCAAAAGAGGCAGTTGAGATGAATAGTTTTGACTGCCTCTTTTTACTTCAATAAGTTCTTACTTTATTAATTGACTTTGATAAAACGTCAAACATCAGCCAATAGATGTTTGAGCTTTCGATCGGTATTTCTGAAGATCGAAGGAATTGTCTCGAAGGTACTTTAAACAGACTTTCTAAAATGCCCAGGTGGTGAAATTGGTAGACACGCCATCTTGAGGGGGTGGTGCACTTATGTGCATGCTGGTTCGAGTCCAGTCCTGGGCACTTTTAACTTAAGCATCGCTAATGGCGATGCTTTTTTGTTTAAACGAAGTTTGGACTTGTCGAAGAGCCATTCCTTAAAATGTTTCAGGTTTGATTTGGGAAATCAGGCATTGCTAACACGAAGTCGTCAGCATCCTGGGCACGCGAATTTGAGCATTGCAGTCAGCGATGCTTTTTTTTTTGTTTTTAGTTTAATCTTGCTTTTCTGCAATATTCAGCCTTCTCCGTAGACTTACTTTTTGTCAATTAGGATCCAATCACTACATGGAAACTCATGTCGCAGACAGTTCGTAGTTATTTAATTAAAGTCCCGGACCCTTCATCAAAACAGCTCAGCCACTTATATTTGCACGATCTCACTAACACACATTAATAGCAAAATATTTCCCGATGATAATAAATTCAAAATTTGACAGTGGAAACATAGAAGTTGTTGACACTTCCAACCCCCAAGATATTCAGCTTAAAATCCATAAAGACACTCACTCTGATTTCATGCAATGGTTTCATTTCAATGTTTGTGACGCAAAGGATCAACCGTTGAAATTGAAGATCGTTAACGCCAGCGAAGCCAGCTACAAAAAAGGCTACGAAGGCTACAACGCCTGTGCAAGTTATGATCAGAAGTACTGGTTTCGCGTGCCTACAACTTATAAAGATGGTGTGCTAACGATTGAGCACACGCCAGAATCAGAATCTGTCAACTACGCCTACTTCGCCCCTTACAGTTACGAGATGCATCAGGATTTGGTGTCCGCTGCCAGACAGGCTCCCGATTGCAAATCAGAGGTGATTGGCCAGACAGTGGAAGGACGCAATATCGATATGCTAGTCGCAGGTGAACCTTCTAAAGACAAGAAGACAGTTTGGATAATTGCACGCCAACACCCTGGTGAAAGCATGACCGAGTGGTTTATGCAGGGATTTATCCTCAAGCTTCTCGATCCATTCGATCCTGTAGGAAGAAAAATATTGGAGAAGGCCGTTGTTTACATTGTTCCAAGTATGAACCCCGATGGAGCCATTGCCGGGAACTTGAGATCAAATCTTGCCGGTGCCAACCTAAACCGCGAATGGGAAAACCCAACTTTAGAACGCAGTCCAGAAGTCTACCACGTCCGCAACAAAATGGACGAGACCGGAATTGACCTTTTCCTCGATATTCACGGAGATGAAGAGCTTCCTTACAATTTTGTAGCAGGTAATGAAGGAAATCCAAAATACTCTGATCGAATAAAATCTCTCGAAGATGAGTTCAAAAATCTTTGGATGGCAGCGTGTCCAGATTTCCAAGACACTCATGGATACCCTAAAGACGAACCGAAACAAGGTAACATGACTGTTGCCACCAATCAAATTGGTGATCGTTTTGACTGCCTGGCTTACACGATTGAAATGCCATTTAAAGACAATGCCGATATGCCGGACGAAGAAGTAGGCTGGTCACCAGAAAGATCTGAAATTCTCGGAGAAGGAATATTGCTTCCTGTCATGCAGATTCTGGATAAGTTGAGATAGGAGTTGGATTGAGATAAAGTAGAAGTGTACCTCCGCTGCGCGTATGTGAGGTAAAGTTGTGGGGCTATTTCTATTAAAACCTTCAATACTTGAGAGCGACTTCTGCAACTCAAGTGAATCCCAATACTGGAAATGACACGGTGTTCAAGCCCCACAACTATATTTCCACCTAGTCTCAGAAACCAACAAAAAAGCGCTACCAAAGCATTTTCTACAAAAAAATCCCCAGAAGCAATTACTCCTGAGGATTTCATTTCGTAGCGGGACCGAGACTTGAACTCGGGACCTCATGATTATGAATCATGCGCTCTAACCAGCTGAGCTATCCCGCCATTTTCGCTATCCAGATTTCTGAATTGCGGGCGCAAATATAGAAGTTTTTTTTATCCAACGAAACAACATTGGTTTTGCCTTTTTAACTCCCCTGCTTTTTCTTTATTTGCGGCTGATTTGCAGGTTTTTGAAAATCGAAAACAAGTAGCAAATATTTTCTATATTGTGACTGCACTATAACGCTAATAAATCAAGCGATGGATAAAGAAAAATACTCCTTAGAATTCCTTATAAATGCCTCTAATAAAATCATTTACGACTGCCTTACCTCACCTAGCGGTTTGTCTGAATGGTTTGCCGATGATGTAAATATTCGCAACGACATCTATACTTTTAAATGGGACGGTAGCGAAGAAGATGCCCGCCTTCTCAGCAAAAAGAAAGATGAGTTTGCCAAGTATATTTGGCTAGAAGATGAAGAGGAAGGAAACGATGTATTTTTCGAAATGCGCATTAAGATCGATGACCTCACAGGAGAGTTGGCTGTGATTGTTACCGACTTTGCCGAGGAAGACGAACTTGAGGAAGCAAAGATGCTCTGGGAAAGTCAGATCGACAGCCTAAAGCAGGCTCTGGGATCGAGCTAATTCTTCGTACTTCAGGCGTTATAAATAAAAGGCGCTGGTCTGCTCCAAAAACTGATTCGTATAAGTATTGGATTCATCACAAACTGTTAGCGATGTCTTTTCGCATAACTGGTCGTGCTCTTTTACCGATACCCTGATCATACTGCGATTGGCTCTGCCTCCAAGTTTTGGAAAGATTTCTGTGTGTTCAACCAGACCGTGAAATCCGTGATGATTGAAAGCATTCAAAAACTCCTCAGCTTGAGTCGAAGGAATGATTACTGCCAGCTCTCCCTTAGTGAGTTGATTTCTGGCGCCTTCCAATAAATTTTCCATGGAGAGTGAAGCACTGCTTCTTGCGAGTTTCCTGCGATTATCAGAAAAACTATGTCTTGTAGAATAGTAGGGTGGGTTGCTGACAACGAGGTCGTACTTTTCGGTTGCGGTGAAGTTTTTAAAATCTTCTTCAATCAAATTCAGTCTCTCGCTCCACGGTGAGTTTTCGAAATTTTCACGCGCCCTCTGAGCTGCAGTTGGCTCAATTTCTATGGCGTCAATAATCGCATTTGGAAAGCGCTGGGCCAGCATCAGACTGAGCAATCCACTCCCCGCGCCCACATCTAAAATCCGATCAGCTCCCGAAGCATCTACCCAGGAGCCAAAAGCAATTCCATCAGTGCTGATCTTCATTCCGCAATTGGTCTGATCGAGATCGAACTGCTTAAATTGGAAAATGCTTGTCATGATTAATTTCGGTAGATCTTGACAATTCGAAAGGGCTCCTTGTCTCCTACCCTTCTGAAGTGAATTTTCTCCAAACCTCCGGACTCATCATAAAAGTAGTCGCGAACTTCTACTGGTACATTCTTATCGTTGAAGTACGCCTCTCTACGGTAGCTCAGCCCTTTTGAAAAATGATCTATTCTCGGCACCGGAGAAAAGTCATCTCCTGAAAGTGTCGTTCTAAGTTCCTTTGCCAGCTTTTTGTCTTCGTAATCATAAATGAAGCGACCCGGCCATTGCGGCACTGTGTCCATCGCTACCCACTGAAAAATCCCGAAATTCCTGTACACCGGTCTGTAAAGCACATCGACAGTGTCGTTACCAAACTGCTGCGAAACCATTTTCCCCGACTTATATTTCCAGCGAGTCCAGTGTTTTTCGCCATCGCAGTGGCCTAGCCATTCTTGTTTGTACTTGCGCCCTTCGGAGTCCAGGTAGCGCTTGCTCCAGAGGCAGCTATCGCTCAGTGCCGAATCAGCTTCCATATCGAAAGCATAGAACAACTCAGTAGTCTGTGAGTGCAGAGAAAAAGCCGATAGCATCGACCCGATCAAAATTGAAATTGTTAGTCGTCTCATCCTTTTTTGATATTATTCCATGTTTCGTAAAGCGAATCCTGCTTGGGCCGATCAGCGGGCATCTCCGTCAACGGCTCGCATTCTTTCAATGAATCGTAAAGATCTTCCGGCAGTGCCTGGTAAAGGGCTGTTCCTTTGGTTTTCCAGTCGATCATTTCATCGCTCACTTTCTTGATCACTTGCCCCGGGTTACCCACGACAAGACTTCGCTTCTCAATTCTTGTGTTGGCAGCAATGAAAGCGAGCGCGCCAATGATGCATTCGTCTTCAAGCACAACATCATCCATCACTACTGCATTCATTCCAACAAGGCAGTTCTTACCGATTTCTGCTCCGTGAATGATGGCTCCGTGACCAATGTGAGCACCTTCGCGCAGCCTCACTGTCACACCAGGAAACATGTGGATGGTGCAGTTCTCCTGCACGTTGCAACCATCTTCGATTATGATTTCTCCCCAGTCGCCACGAATGGCAGCTCCGGGGCCGACATAAACGTCCTTTCCGATCACCACGTTGCCAGTGACAGCGGCTTGTGGGTGGATGTAAGCCGATGGATGAACAACGGGTTTGAAACCTTTGAATTCGTAAATCATTTTTTAGGGTTTAATCTTTAGACAGTCAAAATGCCAGAACTGTAGAATTTCGAACCGATGCACAAAAACAAGCTTTTGTGAAACTGCTAGCTACATCCGTAATTGAACGTCACTCGTATTTCCTAATTGACTTCCTTCCCTTCTCGTCTCGACTCCGCTCGACAACCGGCATGCTCGCATTCGTAATTCCTAATTCGTAACTCGTAACTCGTAATTAATTACACATTGGGGTTTTCCAAAATCGTGGCGTAGCCTTGCCCCACTCCGATGCACAAAGTACAAAGGGCGTATTTCTTTCCTGTTTCCTGAAGTTGAATTGCTGCCGTATGAAGCAACCTGGCACCAGTCATTCCCAGCGGGTGACCAAGAGCAATGGCTCCACCGTTTGGGTTTAATCTTGGATCGTCATCTTCCAGTCCCCACTCGCGAATGCAGGCCAAAGACTGCGCAGCAAAAGCTTCGTTGAGTTCGATGATATCCATATCGTCCATGGTAAGTCCTGCAAGCTTAAGTGCCTTCTCACTGGCTTTTACAGGGCCAATCCCCATGATTCTGGGTTCCACACCAACCGCTGCAGAAGTGACAATTCTCGCCAATGGTTTAAATCCGTTTTTCTCTACAGCTCGATCAGAAGCAATGAGTAAAGCTCCGGCTCCGTCATTCAGTCCGCTAGCATTTCCAGGTGTCACACTTCCGTTTTCTTTTTTGAAAGCCGGACGAAGCTTAGCCAAAACCTCCGGTGTCGTGGTTGGTCTTACAAATTCATCTTTATCAAAAATCAGTGGATCCTGTTTTCTTCGAGGAATTTCAACGGAAACAATCTCTTTTCCAAGTCGGCCGTTTTTCTGCGCTTCAGTCGCTTTCATTTGAGAGCGATAAGCAAACGCATCCTGATCTTCTCTGCTGATGTCGTACATCTCCACGAGATTTTCGGCTGTTTCACCCATGGAGTGAACACCGTACTGCTCTTTCATTTTTGGATTCACGAATCTCCAGCCAAAGCTTGAGTCAAACATCTGCGCATCGCGGCCAAAAGGCTTGGAAACCTTTGAAATCACCCACGGTCCGCGAGTCATGTGCTCCATTCCTCCTGCGATAAAAAGGTCTCCCTCTTCCAGGCGGATGGCACGCGAAGCGTTGATTGCTGCTGCCATGCCCGATGAGCACAGTCGGTTTACCGTTTCTCCAGGAACTGTGTGTGGCAAACCTGCCAGTAGAAGTGCCATTCTAGCAACGTTTCTGTTGTCCTCGCCTGCCTGATTTGCGCAGCCAAGCATCACATCATCGATAGTCGACAAGTCTAGATCTGGGTGACGATCTACCAGCGATTTTATCGCATGGGCAGCCAAATCATCTGCTCTCACAGGAGAGAGTGTCCCTCCAAAATTTCCAATTGGTGTTCTTATTCCGTCTATTATATATGCATTCATGTCTTTGCTATTTTAATGGCAAAAATGCCGCTTTCGAGGCGCTTTTCAAAACCCGCCTAAGAACTAAAAACTCAGATAGGACTTTTGTTCTGCCACTTACTCGAGACGGTAACTCAAACCGATGAAAAATCGAATTCCCTGATTTGGAGCATAAACATAAGTCGGGTCAAATGTCAAGGCATTTGGATTTTCCGCTGTGGCCACCACGTTGCCATTTTCACCGTACTGCACATTGTTGTCAAAAGGATCGTGGGAACGAGCGATGCTATTGGATGGCGGTGTGAAGTTCAGAATATTCTTTGCTCCTCCGTACAATTTCCAGTTGCCACCGGGTGCGTGCCAGCTCAGCTTTATATTTTGAATACTCCACCAGGGAGAGAATTCAGCTCTCGGGTCCAGGTCTCCCAAAAGGGGCAACCGCATTGGTCCGTAAAGATTGCCGGTGTAGTCGATGTCCAAATTCCACTTCACGATGGGATAGCTGATCGACCACACTCCTGTCCAGTTTTCGGTGAGGATGGGTCGGATGCGTTCGGAACTTCCATCCTCTTTGTTTTCCATATAAAACACATCCATAGCCGTGGCACCTACTCTGGCTGTTAGTCCATTGCCCATCACCGCCTGAAAATTCAAAGAGACACCTCTAGAAACGGAGTAGCTATCGAGATTTGAGTAGATTATCTTCTGTGGATCGGTGTCGTAGTCTGGTAGAATTTGATTTGTAAAATGCGTGTACCAGGCCGAAGCATCTAGCTCAAAATAATTTGGTCCTGAACCAAAAATCCGACTCACATAGTTCATATTGACGTTATAGCTCTGTTCCGGTTGGAGCTCTTCTTTAATTTCAACTTCTCTAGCACCAGTAAGTGCTGCGTGCTCTTCGGTGAAAAGATTCACGACTCTAAAGCCCGTTCCGGCATTGAGACGGAGAGCATTCTTTTCGTTCAGTTTCCATTTGTAAGCGAACCGAGGGGTAATGATTTCCTCATGGTCTTCATGATAATCGACACGCATTCCAAGAAGCAGTTTGTGGTTTTCGTTCAGGTCCATTTCATCCTGCACAAAAACTCCCGGAAGCCAAACACGAGAAGGCGAGTTCACGGCCACTTCATTTTCCATGAGCTCAGTTGCAGCAGTGTTGTCGTCATAGTAAGTAAAGCGGCTGGCGGCACCGGCCAAAAAGCGATGTGATTTCCATTCGTGATTCCAGGTCAGCTGTCCGAATGCAATTCGCTGATCGGCCAGGTAAACGCTATTTCCGTAGTAGGCCTCCTGTTCGTGGCTATTGGCAGAAACAGAAAACCTCAAGCCTTCAAAAGGAAGGTCGTACTTTCCAATCAGTTCCCAACGATTGGTCAAAATGCTCTCTCCGTAAACCTGATCTCCACCACGAAACTCCGGTGTCCACTGCATTTCCCCTCCCCATCGATCTTCATTCAAATAGCGAAAAGCCACTGAAAGTTCGCGATCCTCCGGTCGTTGGTAGTTCCATTTTTGAAAGACTGACAGTCTCTCTTGAAGCGCCATGTCAGTAAAATTGTCATTATTCTGATCAATTGGGTTGTTGTAATGAAAAGCACTCAAACCTGTAAGGACGCTCAGCTTGCTGCCAATTTTGTTGGAGAGCCCAACATTTGCTGTGAGCTCTTGCCAACTAGTAAAATTCACATCAGCGCTCACTCGCGGTGCACAGTCGGCATCTTTCGTTATCACATTGACTAGCCCGCCTACAGCTTCAGACCCATAAAGTGAAGAAGCAGGACCTTTCACCACTTCAATTCTTTCGATCATGTCTGTAGGGATGCCCGACAGTCCGTAGACTGTAGAAAGCCCGCTGACGATTGGCATCCCATCAATCATGATCATGGTGTAGGGTCCTTCGAGTCCATTGATGTGAATGTCTCCGGTATTGCAAACGCTGCAGTTTAGTTGCGGCCGCACTCCGTTGATCTGCTGGAGGGCGTCAAACAAGGACGGTGTCGGATTTTTCTCCAGGAATTTTGCTGAGTAGACTTCCACCGGCACCGGGCTCTCCAGCCGGCTTACTTCCGACATAGTCCCGCTCACGACTACTTCTTCGAGGTTTCCACTTCGGACCAGTTCAAAGTTTACTGTTGTCGCGGTGTTTTCCTTCACAACGACCTTTTTGGTTTCTGATCGATACCCTACAAATGAAGCTTTGAGAGAGTATTCTCCAACCGGCACTTCTCTGATTTCAAAAGATCCTTCCTCTGAAGTAGTCGTGCCGCCTTGAGTTTCAACAAGAACCACATTGGCCATGGGCAAGCTTTCGGCTCCACCGTTCACAGTCCCCTTTATTGTGCCGGTTTGCGCGGAAACCAAACCATTGCAACAAATTAAAAGGCAAATGAGGACACTTAAACTTTTCATTCGTACTTTCGTTTAGCAATTCGATTAGGCGTGCAAATCTAAGTTAATTAGGATAGCCTAACAATATATTTCTATGAAACTAACAAAGAACGAAGAGGATTATCTTAAAGCACTGTTTCACTTGATAGTAGAACAGGAAGAGGAAAAGCCCGGCACGAACATGTTGGCGGAGTACATGGGTATTTCACCTGCTTCAGTAAACGGCATGCTCAAAAAGCTGAAGGTTAAATCGCTCGTTCACTATGAAAAATACGGCAAGCTGGAACTCACCTCGGAGGGACAGGAGATAGCCCTTCGACTGATACGTAAACACCGACTGTGGGAGACTTTTTTGCACGACCACATGAATTTCACCTGGGACGAGGTGCACGATGTGGCCGAGCAGATGGAACACATAAAGTCAGAGAAGCTGATCGAAGAACTCGAGAAGTTTTTGGGATTCCCGAAAGTGGATCCTCACGGTGCCGTAATACCCACAGCAAAAGGCGAATACAAGATCCCACCTAAAGTAACTCTTTCAGAGATGGATGCTGGGCAAGAGTGCCGTTTGAAATCGGTGAAAGACGGTTCAGTTGCATTCTTGCAATACGTCACCAAGCTCGGATTGGAGCTCAGCAGTAAGATGAAGATCATCGAGCGTCAGGATTTTGACGACTCATTAATCATAGAGTTTGATGATAAGAAAGTGGCCGTGTCTAAAAAGTTTGCTGATAATGTTTTCGTTGAAGAGGTTGGTTAACTGAAAGAATGTCAAGTCCCAAAAGCAGGAACCACACCATCTTTATTCATCTACTGTTTCTTGATCATGAGGATTTATAAGCTTCAAACCTTCTATTTTATTAAAATCCTCAACATTTCGGCTGAGTAGTGTCATCTCATAAATAAGAGCTGTCGCTGCAATCACGGCATCAGGTAATTTAACCCTGTACTTCTTTCGAATGTCCGCAGTCTTGTGCTTCACCTCTTTAGTGAGTTCTAATATCAATGCATTTTCGATGAAACTGTGGAGGACTTGTAAGTCTTTTTTTGAATTGGTTTTCCAGCAAAGAAGTTCGATCTCAGTTATTGCTGAAATTTCAGGACTAGTGTTTGACAATACTTTGTCCATGAACTTCTCGGCAGATGGAGGGAATTGCTGCTGGAGGAAATAGATCGCAATGTTTGTGTCCCAGAGGTACCTTACTCCCATTCGCTACGTAGATCATTCAACTGTTTATCTACATCACTTAGTGGTTGTTTGGACATTGCACCTTTGTACTTACTCCAGTCCAGAGCATCGGCACTCTTGTCGTTATTCTTGTTTCCTCTAACACGAATAAGCTTTAACCGCTCAAGCTCCTTAAGAAGTTTGAGAGCTTTCTCATTTAAGATGTCAATTGTGATTGTACGCATGATGCAGTTTTTACGGTTAGAGCTTCTGATAAATTTCAGGGCGTTGACAATAAGCAAATTACAAACATCTAACCTATCTATCAAAGATAAGTGATTTTGTGTTTTTAACAAGTTCTTTATAAAAGACGACATCCTTCAAGGCTCATACTCACTAGATCAGGTCCAGCTTTGTTCATGAGGTAATCGTCACCACAACCTTCCTTCTCCCTCCTCTATTTCTAAACTCACAAAGGTAAATTCCCTGCCAGGTGCCCAGATTCAATCGATGATCAGTGATCGGAATTGAAACCGAGTTTCCCACTAGCGATGATTTAATGTGTGCCGGCATATCATCCGGACCTTCCATGGTGTGCTCAAAGTGGGGATAGTCTTCAGGGACAAAATCATTGAAAAATGTATTGAAGACTTGCCTTACAGATGGATCGGCATTTTCATTGATCGTCAATCCGGCAGATGTGTGTTTGATAAAGACGTGTAGAATGCCTTTTTCCGGGAGGTTTATTTCACTGAAGATTTCTTCTGTGACGAGATGAAAACCTCGCTTGCGCTCACTTAAAACAACTTCTTTTTGTTCAGTCATGCTGCGAAGTTACGATGAACTTCCCTTTTACACCACTGCCTTGAGGGCCGGCCAATGTGAAATAATAATTGCCTGAGCTGTAGTTTTGTAAGTCCAGATAAACCTCGCTCGAGGTTATCCCTGTGGCTTTTTCCACAATCAAACCTGAAGAATTGAAAACATACAGATCGTGTTGAAGCTCTTGTGGGTTATTGAATCGAATGAGCGTGAAGCTAACTGCCGGATTTGGAAAAACCCTGTAGCCCTCTTTCAGCGGCACAAAACGAATAGTAAGC
>Ga0136604_1001229_pt1 | contig 11653 bp, 8 predicted proteins | sample AntRauFillE10628_FD_104928 | JGI IMG/M metagenome (GOLD analysis project Ga0136604, IMG submission 104928) | Saline lake microbial communities from Rauer Islands, Antarctica - Metagenome Filla E10 #628 | ecosystem: Environmental > Aquatic > Non-marine Saline and Alkaline > Saline | place... | reverse complement strand
GGCTGTGAAGCACGGCAATATCATCGCCAAAAATCTGATAAAAACGCTGTACGGTCTGGGGCGTGAGGCTTATTTCGGGTACCAGAATGAGACCGCCCTTGCCTGCCTCCAACGCCTTCTTAAAGGCATGAATATACACCTCGGTTTTTCCGCTGCCGGTGATGCCATATAGTAAAAAACTTTCGTAGCGGCCTTCTTCCATGGGTTCCAAAATACGTTGAAAGGCTTCTTTTTGCTCGCTGTTGAGACGCTTGATGGCTGCCGGTTCATACGGCAAATCCAGATCAAATCCGGTGACTGCTACTTCCTCGGCCTCAATAATACCCTCTTCGGCAATACGATTCAGCGAGTAATAATCCAGCAGCTCGTATTCGGTTAAGGCTTGCTGCGTTTTCGGCAGGTCGAGATCCGCAAGCAGCTCAATGGCTTTAATCCATTTGTATGTTTTACCCTCTCGTTCGTATTCATCCAGCAGGTGGTTGATTTCTTTTTTAGTCCACTGCGGCGACCATTTCCATTGTTTTTCTGTCTGCGGCTCTACTTTCTTGACCGGTTTTTCCCATACTTCCAGAATGTTTTTTTTAATGAGGTTCTTAAAAATGCTTTTATCCGGCGCTTCCGCCCACCGTTTTTTTGCCTCCTTTAGAAGGTATCCATCGGCCTCGCGTACAACTTCTGCGATTTCTTTTTCTGATGTATTTAGCTTTTCGAGAGAACAATCAGATGACACATACACATACTGCTCGGCATAAAAATTAAGTCCTGCCGGCAGGGCCGCCTGTATCACTTCGCCCCAGCTACAGTAATAGAAGCGGTGAATCCATTTGGTGAGCTGCAGCAGTTCGGATGAAAGTATAGGTTCTTCATCAAGTAGGCGCTCAATTTTTTTGGTCCGGAACGATGGTTTTTCATCATGTAGATTAACTATCATTCCAATCGTTTTCCGCTGCTGAAAGGGCACCCATACCCTCATGCCTGGCCTTAATCGTCCCTCAAGATGAGAAGGTACGGCATAGGTAAAGGCCCGCCGAACGGCGGTGGGGAATATAATGTCAGCGTAGGTTTGCAAAAGAAACTTGGATGGATGATAAATTTCGCGGGCAGAATCTTATAGAATTTATTGACCGGAATCAACAAGCTATTTAGTTGGCAAGAGGCAGTAGCAGTGGGCAGGTTAGAAACTGCCTCCTGCCGCTGCCTCCTCTTTTTCATCAATAATCATCATTAGTCAGGTTCAAATGCCCTTCTAACTCACTGATAACATTTTTGAGATCGTCCCGAACTTGCCCTTCGATGAACCGAATTGTTTTGTACCCTAATTCAACAAGTCTTTTATCGCGTACCCGGTCTTCTTTCTGTTTAAACCGGTGCGAATAGCCATCCACCTCTATAACCCAGCGTAATTTTCTACAGATGAAGTCAGCGATATACCGGTCAATACAGAATTGACGATTAAATTAATATCCATAAAATTTACGTGCTCTTAATACTTCAGACCAAAGTATGCGTTCTCCCAGGGTTGAATTCTTTCGAAGCTTTCGGGCAAGGTGTTTATGCTTCTTATTATAGTGCGATTTTTTACTCATGATTTTCTTCTACTTGGCTTAGAAGTCCCCCTTTGAAAATGGGGAACTTTCAAATTCAATTATGTAACCATATACCGCCAACTGCAAACTGCTTCCTGCCTACTAAAAACTCATCCCAGCCAGCCCTCACGGTCGAGGCTGCGGTATTGGATGGCTTCGGCAATGTGGTTGGAGCGTATATTCTCGGAATGCTCCAAATCGGCGATGGTGCGCGATACTTTTAGAATACGATCGTAGGCCCGCGCTGATAATCCAAGTGTGGTAATCGCTTTCTTAAGAAGCTGTGAGCCGGCATCATCAAGCGGGCAAATTTTACGAGCCAGCTTGGTGCTCATTTGGGCATTGCAATACACATTTTTGATCCCCATAAACCGCTGCGTCTGGGTTTCGCGCGCTTCTATCACCCGCGCCCGCATTGCGTCCGAGCCTTCGCCTTTGGCTTTGCCGGACAACTCTTCATAGCTCACTTTTTGTACATCAATATGCAGATCAATACGGTCGAGCAGCGGGCCGCTTATTTTACTCAGGTAGCGCTGCATTTGCGCCGGCGATGCGCTCGATGGATTGGTCGCATCATACCAATCACCCGTAGGCGATGGATTCATGGAAGCCACCAGCATAATGCGGCTGGGATAGGTCACGCTCATACGGGCCCGTGCTATGCTAACCGAACCATCTTCCAGCGGTTGGCGCATCACTTCGAGAGCACTGCGTTTAAACTCCGGCAGTTCATCCAGAAAAAGGACGCCGTTATGGGCCATGGAAATTTCGCCCGGCATGGGAATACTTCCGCCCCCAACCAGGGCTACATCCGAAACTGTATGATGTGGCGAACGAAACGGTCGCTGTGTAACCAATGCTTTACCTGATGATAAAATACCTGAAACAGAATGAATTTTGGTGGTTTCAAGGGCTTCATCAAGGGTAAACGGAGGCAGGATTGCCGGCAAGCGGCGAGCCATCATGGTTTTACCCGAGCCGGGCGGGCCGACCATTATAACGTTATGTCCGCCTGCGGCCGCTACTTCCAGTGCGCGTTTCACATTTTCCTGGCCGCGCACATCACTGAAGTCCAGTATTTCAACCTGTCCGTTACTACTGAATAAGGTCTTTAAATCTACCTCTAAAGGATCATGCGAGCGATCATCCTGTAGCCATTCCATCACTTGCGGCAAGTTTTCAAAAGCAAACACTTCGAGGCCATCTACCACTGCCGCTTCGGGACCATTTTCGGCGGGAACAATCATGTAGTCCAATCCCTGATTTCGGGCTTCAACGGCCATTGGCAGCACCCCCTTAACCGGACGAAGCTTGCCATCCAGCGCTAATTCACCCACAATGAGTGTCTCATCCAGCTTATTAGTTGCAATTTGCTGGGAGACCGCAAGCAGGCTTACGGCAATAGGTAAATCAAATGCACTCCCTTCCTTAGGTAAATCGGCCGGGGCCAAATTGACCGTTACCCGCTGCCTTGGGAATTCTGCATTTGAGTTTTTTAGGGCGGCCTCAATCCGATCACTTGATTCGCTCACGGCCCGATCCGGCAGTCCTACCAAAAAATATTTGGGGACGCCAAACGACATATTGGTTTCAACTTCAATGAGTCGGGCATCAACCCCGATGGTGGAAGCACAAAAAACGCGTGAAAGCATAAGCAATACCTTTGTATCTTTACAAGTCTATTTACGTAGTAAGACAAACCGAAACATACTTCCTTACAAAATATTTTTACTTTTTACCTTAATAGTGAATAAAAGATGAGAAAAGATATTATGAAGACATCCAACAAACGAAAAACATTCTTAGAAGAGTTGCAGGGAACTACTGATGAAATCATCAAACAAATTAAGGGGTTGATAAAGAAAGGCAATGCCCGCCGGCTGCTGATTCTAAACAAAAAAGGAAAGATACTTTTTCAAACACAGTTAACAGCCGGACTGGCCGGTTCAACCCTGTTTGCTTTTATGGCACCCATTATTTCGGCGCTGGCCATGTTTGCACTGGTGATGAATGATGTGAAAGTGGTGGTGGAAAAATATCCTGCAGATCAACTCGATAAAGATGAATACGAAGTAGAAGCCGAAGTGATCGTGGATATTGAAGATGAGGATGAAACTGCGAAAGAAGAGAAAGCCGACAAAACGGTAGGGAAAAAGGATAAGTAAGCAGGACGGAAAGTAAATAGTTTGCAGTGGCAGGAGGCAGTTATTGCCTGCCCACTGGCTATTCCCAATGCTCTTCGGCTATTGCTTTTTCGCTAATCTCAGCTTCCGTCAGAAATTTTTCAGCGTCCAGCGCTGCGCGACAACCCGTACCAGCCGCTGTAACTGCCTGCCTGTAAATGGGATCCATCGCATCACCGCTGGCAAAAATGCCCTCCATTTCGGTTTTGGTCGATTGTCCCTTGGTTTGAATATAACCTACATCATCCATTGTTAAGACATCTTTAAATAAATCCGTGTTGGGTTTGTGACCGATAGCAATAAATACTCCCGTCACGTCATCCAGCGTGGTAACTTCCTGTGTTTGATTGTTAAGCACTTTCACGCCTTCAACCACTTTATCACCTAAGACTTCTTCAAGTTCGCTGTCCCACATGAACTCGATTTTTTCATCACTAAAGGCACGATTCTGCATGGCTTTAGATGCCCGCAGCTCCTGACGGCGGTGCAGCACGGTAACTTTGCTGGCAAACTTGGTTAGGAACGTTGCTTCTTCCATAGCCGTATCACCGCCGCCTACTATAATCACATGCTCATCCCGGAAAAAAGCGCCGTCGCAGGTGGCACAGGCCGAAACGCCCTTGCCGCGCAATCGCTGTTCGCTTTCTAATCCCAACCACTTGGCCGAAGCGCCGGTCGAAATAATAATAGACCTGGCAAAAAGTTCGGTCTCTTCGTCCACTTCAAGCTTATACGGTCGTTCGCTGAAATCAATGTCGGTAACCATTCCATAGCGGCAATCGGCGCCGAAACGCTGGGCCTGCTCGCGGAAATCCTGCATCATCTGGGGACCCATTACGCCCTCGGGATAACCGGGATAATTATCTACATCGGTGGTCTGCATAAGTTGTCCGCCCGGTTCGGGACCTTCAAAAATGAGCGGACTTAAATCAGCCCGGGCAGCGTACAAAGCTGCCGTTAGCCCTGCAGGGCCGCTTCCTATGATAACTACATCCAGTGTTTTACCGCTGATATCTTCCATAAATGAACCAATGAGTGTTTTTGTTTTAACTTCGAAAATATACAAAACTTAACTTTATCAAAAGAGTTGATATTTTCTATTGGATTGATAGATGGGCTGACATATCCAAATCTTACGCTGTAATTTTGAGAGATCGACCGATGTAATACAGCAGGAAAAAATTATTAAACAAAACCTAAATGAAAGCGTTGCAAGTAATGTAGAACATAAAGAAGTTCTTTAAGCAAGGAAATTATAATGCTATCTTTATACTATGAATGAAGAAAAACGTAATAATAGCGAAAACGATCAAAACAAAGCTGAAGAGCCCGAAACTGCTTTCAAAACCGTGCGCATTTTCGATTCTTTTGAAGAACAGGAAAAAGAAGAACTAAAGTGGCTGGCTTCTCAAACTCCCGAACAGCACCTGCAACACGCCACCGATTTGGTCAAAAGAATGTTTGATGAAGACCTGAAAAAACACCCAACTGTTGGCAACCATATCTATTTTGAAGAATAATGGCTTTATTCCTGAATGAACATAAAAGAATTTTATTGCTGCTGGCAAAGCATAAGGTAAAATTCATTTTGATAGGCGGATATGCCGTAATCTATCATGGATATGAACGCACTACAACCGATATGGACCTTTGGCTAAAACCAACCAATGAAAACCGCGACCAATTTATCAAAGCACTCAGGGGAATCGACATTATTGAATCTATGCTACATGCCATCCATAAAATGGATTTTACGCAACCGCAAGTAATGCATATTGGCAAAAGGCCAAATAAAATAGATTTTCTCACAAAACCACGTGGCCTGAATTTTGACAAAGCTGCTGCCAAACAAGTTCTACTCCCCCTCGAAGATCATCATATCGCTGTATTACACTTCGATGATGTTATCATTTCAAAAATGCTTTTGGGCCGCCCCCAAGATAAAGCCGATGTAGATATGCTTAAAAAGATACAAAGATATAGAAACAAAGAATGATGCCGAACTCAGCTTAATTAATAATTGCAGTATCAATCCAAGCGCTTTATTATGAGAGGCTTTGAATATGCCGCAGGAAACGATTATTGCCCGACAAACCGTTTACTGTTTTCACATAATCTTTAAATAGCTCTTTAGTTTTATATAATATGATTAAAGAAGGCCAGAAAATAGATACCGATTTTTCGCTGGATATTGTAAAAGATGGCGAGAAAGAAACAGTCGAATTCAGCGAACTGCTGGACCGCCCGACCATAGTATCGGTATATATGCGCAATAATACCTCCGGCTGTGATAAGCAGAATACGAGCTTGGCCGGCAATGCAAATTGGTTTGATAAGAAGGGCTATAATTTAATAGCTATCAGTAAAGATACTTGCGGCTCCCATAAAAAATATGCCGAGAAAATGGGCATCAACTATGTGCTGGCGTCTGACCCGGAGTATAAATTTGGCAAAGCGACCGATTCCATCGTAGAAAAAAAGATGTACGGTAATACCCATCAGGCGCCCACGCGTTCGGCGTACATCATCAAACCGGACGGTACCGTTATGGGTATTATAGAAAAGATTGATACGGTAAACCACGGCGAAGAACTGAAGAATCTGGTGAAGCTGAAAAATTTGATTAATAAATTGTAGGAACGCTATATGAAATCACTTGTAATTGTAGAGTCGCCCACTAAAATTAAAACGCTGAAAAAATACTTGCCCAAGGGTTACGAAATTGATTCGTCTATGGGGCATATCCGTGATTTACCCGCTTCAGCAAAAGAAATTCCCAAAAAATACAAGGGTGAGGATTGGTCTAACTTAGGGGTTGATACCGAGCATGATTTCGCACCTATTTATGTAGTCCCCTCCGGGAAGAAGAAAGTAGTAAGCAGGTTAAAAAAATTACTGAAAGAGGCCGATGAGCTAATACTGGCTACTGATGAAGACCGGGAAGGCGAAGCTATTTCATGGCATCTTACCCAGGTGCTAAAGCCAAAGGTACCTGTGAAGCGCATGGTTTTTCGGGAAATCACCAAAGAGGCCATTGAAGAGGCGCTGGAGAATTTTCGTGACATTGACATTAATCTGGTGAATGCACAGGAAGCCCGGCGTATTATTGACCGGCTGGCGGGATATACTGTATCACCCCTGCTATGGAAAAAAATTGCGCCCAAGCTTTCGGCGGGACGCGTGCAATCGGTGGCGGTGCGGTTTTTGGTTGACCGAGAACGCGAGCGCATGAAGTTCCACTCGGCTCGCTATTGGGACTTAAAAGCCAAGCTGCACAAAAAGGATGATAAGGAACTGTTTGAGGCTGACCTGACGCATCTGGATGGAAAGCGCCTGGCTTCGGGAAAGGATTTTGATGAAAACACCGGAAAGCTTAAGAAGCCCAAGTCCGTTGTACTGTTGGATGATAAAAAAGCCTCGCAGCTTCGGGATGATCTGGACAAGGCAACATGGAAAGTAGCGGAAGTTAAAACGAATACGCAAAAGCGAAATCCGGCGCCGGCCTTTATCACATCAACCCTGCAACAGGAAGCCAACCGAAAGCTCAATTTCTCGGCCAAGCAGACGATGGGTGTAGCCCAAAAGCTGTATGAAAATGGGCTCATTACCTACATGCGTACCGACTCGGCCCGCCTTTCCGGACAAGCCATTAATGCAGCGCGAACCGCAGTGGAAAAAGAGTACGGCAAAAATTATCTGTTTGAGCGGGTCCGCAATTACGGCAAGGCAAAGGGCGGACAGGAGGCCCACGAAGCTATTCGTCCTGCGGGCAGCAAATTTCGCAAGCCGGAAGAAGCAGGCCTGAGCGGTGCCCGGTTTAAGCTGTATGATTTAATCTGGAAGCGGACTATTGCCACCCAGATGGAACAGGCTACCCTGGAATTCACCAATGTAACGATCGAAGCGGATGCAAACGGGAAAACAGCAGCATTCAGAACCAGCGGCAAAAAGATTCTATTTCCCGGATACTTTCGCGCCTATGTTGAGGGCAGCGACGACCCTGATGCGGCGCTTGAAAATCAAGAGAATGTACTGCCGGAGATGAGCGAGGGCGAAGAAGTAATTGAGAAAGGGGTGGAACCTATTTCTCACGAAACCAAGCCGCCGGCCCGTTTTACCGAAGCCACGCTGGTTAAAGAGCTTGAAGCCAAAGGCATTGGCCGCCCGAGTACGTATGCCTCCATCATCAGTACTATTCAAGACCGGGGCTACAGTGAAGCCGAGGGCAAAACACTTATCCCAACTTTCACTGCTTTTGCGGTGACGGGCTTGCTGGAATCACACCTTCAAGAACTGGTGGATAGCGATTTTACCTCGGACATGGAGGATAAGCTCGATAAAATTGCCCGGGGGCAACTGGATACCCAAAGCTACCTGCAATCGTATTATGGCGGAGATACCGGACTGAAAGCGAAGGTGGATAAACAGCAAGATAATATTGATCCGCAGGAAGCAAGGCACCTTCAGCTTCCCATAAAAGATTTGGATGACATTAAAGTATTTGTAGGCCGGTTCGGGCCGTACATCAAAAAGGAAAAGAACGGGGAGGAACTTACAACCTCTATTCCTAATAGCTGGAAACCGAGTGATATTACTCTTGAAAAACTCGAAGAGTTGATTAAAGCCGAAGAGGAAGGACCAAAATCCATCGGCAATCACCCTGAGAGCGGCGAGCCGGTGTTTATACTTAACGGCCGCTACGGATATTATGTACAGGTGGGTGAAGTAACGGATGATAATAAAAAACCGCCGCGGGCATCGCTCCTTAAAGGCATGAAGCCCGACGATGTGGATCTTGAGCTGGCGCTTCGGCTGCTGGAACTGCCGCGTAAGCTGGGCGATCATCCGGAAACCGGGGAAGACGTGCGAGCCGGAGTGGGACGCTATGGGCCATTTGTAGTGCATGACGGCACCTTTGCATCACTCCAAAAAGCAGATAATGTGCTGGATGTTACCCTGGACCGCGGCCTGGAATTGCTGGCCAAAAAGAAAAGCCGTCCCAAAAAAAGCAAAGCAATTAACGAGTTGGGCGAACACCCGGATACCGGAAACAAAGTGCGCGTAATGAACGGCCGATACGGGCCGTATATCAAACATGGCAAAAAGAATATCAGTCTGCCTGATGATATAAAGCCCGAAGAGGTAACCATGGATGATGCTGTAAAACTGATAGCAGAAAAAGGCTGAGGTTGCAGCTCAAAGGTCTCAGGTCTAAAAGCACTTGTCAAAGGTCTAAAGTCCCAGGATATATATACGGTAGGGAGACATTGGACTTTCGACCTTTGACCTGCTACCATTAAAAACTTTTACAGCATAGAAGCCGCACATTTGTTATTGTTTATAGCATTCTAAAATAAACACCACATTTTATGAAGTTTACCTCTTTTATCTCCGGCCTTTTTATTGCTCTTCTTTTTTTCACCCTTAACCTGCAGGCCCAGCCCGACCGCATTACCGGCGAACCCTTTGCTACCCGCTCTGAGGTAATTGCCCAAAACGGCATGGTGGCTACCAGTCAGCCGCTGGCTACGCAAATCGGCATTCAAATTCTTAAAAATGGCGGCAATGCTATTGATGCGGCCATCGCGGCCAATGCTGCTTTAGGATTGATGGAACCCACCGGCAGCGGTATAGGCGGTGATTTGTTTGCCATCGTGTGGTCGGAGAAAGATCAAAAACTGTATGGACTTAATGCAAGCGGGCGTTCGCCCATGGGCATGAGCTTTGAAGATTTGCAGAAGGAACTGGAAAAAAGAGACCGGGAATCAATTCCTCCTTATGGTGTGCTGCCCATTTCGGTACCCGGTGCCGTTGATGGCTGGTTTGAACTGCACAGCAAATTGGGCAGCGGCATGCCCATAAAAGAGATTTTAGCCCCTGCCATTAAATATGCCAACCAAGGCTTCCCGGTCAGCCAGCTTATTGCGTACTACTGGCAATTGAGTACGCCTGTTTTGAGTGAACAGCCCGGCGCTTTTGCCGAAGAGATGACTATTGACGGACGCGCACCCAAGGTGGGCGAAATTATGAAACGCCCGGAATTGGGAAACACCTACCAGCTGCTTGCCGACAAAGGACGCGATGCCTTTTATGAAGGTAAAATAGCTGATAAAATCGACGCCTTTATGAAAGAAAACGGCGGCTATCTGCGCAAAAAAGATTTTGCTGAGCACACCTCGGAATGGGTGGACCCGGAGTCGGTGAACTATCGAGGCTACGACGTGTATGAACTACCGCCCAACGGCCAAGGCATTGCCGCCCTGCAAATGTTGCAAATTTTGGAGGAATACGATTTGGCATCCATGGGCTTTAACAGTGAAGAAGCATTGCATCACATGGTTGAAGCCAAAAAGATTGTCTTTGAAGACCGCGCCAAACTATACGCCGACATGGACTTTGCCAACGTGCCGATTGAAAAATTGCTTTCCGAAGAATATGCTGACGAAAGGCGCAAACTGATTGATGAGAATGCCGGTCGAAATATCAAAGCGGGCGCATCTATTCTTGAAGAAGGCGACACCATTTATCTCTCCACCGCCGACAAAGAAGGCAATATGGTTTCCCTCATCCAAAGTAATTTTCGCGGTATGGGCTCCGGTGTAGTGGTTCCCAGTCTGGGTTTTGTGTTTCAGGACCGGGGCGAATTATTTTCCATGGACCAAAATCACCCCAATGTCTATGAACCCGGCAAGCGGCCGTTCCATACTATCATTCCCGCTTTTGTGATGAAAGACGGCGAGCCTTTTATGAGCTTCGGGGTGATGGGCGGGGCCATGCAGCCGCAGGGGCACGTGCAAATTATCACCAATGTGATTGACTACGGCATGAATATGCAGGAGGCCGGCGACGCCGCGCGATGGCGCCATACCGGTTCCACCCAGCCCACCGATGCCGCCGATGACTACCTAAAAGGCAATGGCACCCTAAGCATTGAATCTGGCATCTCCTATGAAGTGGTGCGCGGACTAATGTCGCGCGGCCACGATGTTAACTACGATGTGGGCGGCTATGGCGGCTATCAGGGCATTATGCTTAAAGAGGGAGTGTATTACGGCGCCTCCGAATCGCGCAAAGACGGCCACGCGGAAGGGTATTAGCATCATATTAAGCCAAATCCCGAGGGTTTTTAAAACCCTCGGGGTTTATTCGCTTCATATTATATACTGCTTTATAACCTCATTTAAACGGCCTGTTATGATGCGACTGTTATTCACCTCATTCATTCTGCTTTTACTCGCTATCATTTCCTGCTCTGATTCATCCGCGGGGGGCGAGCCCCCCACTCCGCCGCCCGAACCGGGTTCGTTTGCTGTTGAAGCCGCCTTCCCGAATCTTTCGTTTAACTTGCCGCTTGATTTGCAAAACCCCGGCGACGGTTCCAACCGTCTTTTTGTGGTTGAACGCAGAGGAACTATCCAGGTTTTCCAAAATGATGCTTCAACTACGGAGACTACTACTTTTCTGGATATTCAAAATCAGGTTGATGACCGCGGTGAAGGCGGGCTGCTGGGACTGGCTTTTCACCCTGATTTTGAATCCAACGGCTTCTTTTATGTGAACTATACTACCGGCAGTCCCTTTCGAACCGTCATAAGCCGCTTTCAGGTATCGGCTGATACGGACCAAGCTGATGAAGCCAGCGAAATACAACTTCTTTCCTTCAACCAGCCCTTTAGTAATCACAACGGCGGTCAAATCCGATTCGGACCGGATGGATTCCTCTACATTTCTACAGGTGATGGCGGCGGGGCTGGCGACCCGCAAGAAAATGCCCAGGACCGTACAAACTTACTCGGCAACATTTTGCGCATTGATGTGGACGGCTCAGAAGTTGGAGGCAACTATGGCATCCCCGACGACAATCCCTTTGTTGGAAACGATGAG
>Ga0136604_1001225_pt1 | contig 11688 bp, 13 predicted proteins | sample AntRauFillE10628_FD_104928 | JGI IMG/M metagenome (GOLD analysis project Ga0136604, IMG submission 104928) | Saline lake microbial communities from Rauer Islands, Antarctica - Metagenome Filla E10 #628 | ecosystem: Environmental > Aquatic > Non-marine Saline and Alkaline > Saline | place... | reverse complement strand
GCCATTTTTGCTGCTGGTTTAATTCTCGAAATTTCAATGTTTTGTGTGCACCGACCGAGTCATCAGTACGATTTTTTTCTTGCTTATTACTCATGGGTCACTTTATAAAGCTATCCGTTTACTTGGCGTTGCTTCTACTGTTTATACAATTGTAATCACAGTAATCACGCTTAACGGCAAGGTTCGAGCCGACAAGTTGAACTACCTTTAGATCTAACGGCCCATCGTATTCTGATCTTGATTTAACAGTTTTCATAATCTTTATTATAACTGAAAAAAGACCACATTACATTTCTGCAAAAAGCATGCTATGCAATACGGTCTTGTTTGATGCAAGTGCTGGCTGGGGCGGTAGGATTCGAACCTACGCATCCTGAGACCAAAACCCAGTGCCTTACCGCTTGGCTACGCCCCATTTTCGATAATTGTCGCCAATCAACAGCTAGTTTAGCAAATATCAACAACTACTAACAGTTGTTTAACGAGGCTCAATATTAACTTCAGATGTATCGATTACTTTTGAGTTACTAATTAAATCCAACAATTGTTGAACATCCTGTTCCATGAACAGGTCGTAAATTTGACTAGGTCCACTTTCGGAGTGAGCTTCTACTTGTTGCGTGTACCTGTATTCAGTGGCAAATTCGCCCGGAGTTGTTGTGTAGGATAGTAGCGTATAACTCTCGACTGAATCAGGATCCTTCCTATAAGCAGTTAGACCAAGTAGTATTTTTTTGTCTACCTCTAGCTCCTCTATTTTTTCGAGTGAGAACAATGACGGACTATTGGGTGTTTGCTCGAGAGGCTTTCTGTATTGTGTTTGTTTGCTCTGGGTATCATCGAATATTAATTGTTGCTTTTCGCAGTTTTTGGTTATTGTATCAGCTAGTTCTTGCAATGTTCCAACTGTCGCGATTTGAGTTTCTTGTCCTAGTTGTCTCAGTTGCTGCAATAGTTCTAGTTGAGCTTTGTCGTTCACTGGTTCACGTCTAAGGCTTGCTGGAAAATTTATTATTGACAACTGAATATCTTGGTCGATGATCATTATTTGTGACGCAGCCTCGTCATTTCTTGTGTGCAGCCTAATGGTTGGACTATCAGGATATTCAGCAGTGCTCGTGTAGTGCATGCTATATATCACCCCGTCCAATATGTGCTTTAGTCTTTGTTCTATTGCGCCATCCTCGGCATAGTAGGTCTCGGCATTTTCATCATCTCTAAGTCTAAATAGTTCATCTAACAACTTTTCGTGGATGGATGGATGGCTATACGCTTCTATGTCAGACATAACTGATGAATTCCTTTGCTCTATGACTAATTGTATACATACCGCATATTATGACACTTACCGAAAAGGCGCTCAATTACTGGTTTGTTATGGATGCTGTAATATATAGATATATGAATTATATTCAAAAGTTACAGTCATTCGACATCAACACCATGCCTGATTTAGATGTCGCAGTGATGGGTGCACTGGATCTGTTAGGAGAATGCGATTTACCAAAACTAAAATTAGATCAGTTTGAGCGCCCGTTAGTAGTGGGCTCTGGAAATGCGGCAATGACTGGACGGATATTGTTTGCCGATGAAGATGCCGTGTTTGCAACTGAAAGCACCTACCGTCAAAAGCTCAATTCAAATGATGCAATCGATGGTATCGTAATTATCTCTGCGTCAGGGAGCAAACATGCAACCACAATCGCAAAGTCCGCCATCCAGGCTGAACTGCCTGTGTTGCTAATCACTACTACGCCAAATTCACCTGCCGAAGCTGAGCTTGATTCAGATAATTCTACCGTCGTTGTATTCCCCAAAAACCGTGAGCCCTACACTTATAACACGTCGACATATTTGGGCATGATTCTAGCTAAAACTGGTGAGGATCCTCGGATGATTAAGCGGTTTATCGATGAGCATCTGGCGGTAATTAACTACGAACAATTCGCTGATTATGATAAATTCTTCATGATTTTGCCATCTCAGTTTGCCGAGGTAGTACCAATGATCGATACGAAGTTTATAGAACTATTTGGACGGCAAATTGCCCGCGACGTGAATACTAGTGAGTATATGATGCATGCCACTACTGTTGTTCCGGGAGAAGAGTTATTTATCAGTTTCGGCAAAGAAAACACCATGTGGGGTTCACCCGACAGTCGATTACATGTCCCGCTGCCGGACAACGCTACCTATGGTGCGATGATGGCAATTGGTTATTGGGTTGTCGGACAGATTCAGAAACAGCAACCAGACTACTTTAAACAAAACATTGAGAGCTACACTCAAAAAATATCTGAAAGCTTCGGCATAGACATCCAGCCAGTTGTGCCTGCTGGCGATGTCTGAACAGATTCGTACACTAAAAAACTCTAACTCATCAAAGCTGGTCACAACATTTACTGGAATAGTTGCCAGTATCGTGCTGTTCATTAGTTTGGCGAATGAAGTTAGCGAAGGCGAAACGCTCGTCATTGACCAGCGAATATTGGAATCGATCAACCAGTTGAGTTCGCCGTGGCTCGATCAGCTATTAGTAACTTTAACGACACTTGGTGGCGAGCTAGTGGTCGCTATTGTGTCGATTGGTGTTGCATTGGTCTTGTTCCATCAGCGGCGACGTTATCAATCATTAAGATTTTTGTTAATTGTTATAGGTTCAGTAATTAGTGGGTACTTCTTGAAACTGCTATTTAGTCGGTCGAGGCCAGAACTGTGGCAGACGTTAGTCGAACCGTCGACATTCTCTTTTCCAAGTGGCCACTCCATTGCTTCAGCGGCGTTAGCCATTGGTATCATCTTGGTGCTATGGCGCACCCGATGGCGTCACACAGCAGTAGTTGTCGGTTTTATATACGCAACAATCATTGGATTTTCTCGACTATATCTTGGCGTGCACTATCCGACTGATGTATTGGCGAGCTGGCTGGTTGTAGCAGGCTGGTCGTTGATTGTAATAGCAGTGACTCACAAACGAATCAGCTATAATGAGGCTGATGCTAGTACGCAATAAAAAATTTATTTCAATCAGCCTAATCGTTCTACTTATAGGTGTGGGCGTGTTTATGTTTCGTGATGATTTGCTACAGCTAGCATTTCGTCCTACCGACACAGACGCAAATACAGGCGTAAATCTAGAACAGCTAACTGATAACGAGCCGGAAACTATTGCAAACAACCTGACCGTACCGTGGGATGTGGCGGTACTGCCTAATGGTGAGTTGTTGGTTACTGAGCGTTCTGGTCGGTTGAGACTAATTAATCAAGATCGAATCATTACTGTTGATGGCGTCGAAGAAGTTGGTGAAGGCGGCCTGCTCGGCGTCGCTCTGCACCCAGAGTTTGATCAAAACCAGCAAATCTATCTGTATCAAACTACGCGCCTTAGCGATGACTCGTTGGTGAATCGTGTGGTCCGTTATCACTTAGACGGTGACACCTTGTCTGACCCAGAGACGATTATTAATAATATCCCAGGAGCTAGCTACCACGACGGCGGTCAACTGGCGTTCGGGTCGGATGGTTTGCTCTATATCACTACTGGAGACGCCGGTAATGAGGATTCCGCCCAAGACACTGAATCTTTAGCTGGAAAAATCTTAAGGGTAACTACTGAAGGCGATATCCCGTCCGAAAACCCCTTTAACAATGAAGTTTACAGTTTCGGTCATCGCAATCCGCAAGGTTTAGCATGGGATGATAGCGGTCAGCTATGGTCGAGCGAACACGGTCGTTCTGGTTTACAGTCTGGATTTGATGAACTTAACAAGATTGAGGCAGGCGGAAATTATGGTTGGCCTGAGATTCAGGGCGACGAAACGCACAACAGTATGATTACGCCCGTGCTGCATTCTGGCCCTGATGAAACATGGGCACCGGCGAGTTTAGCGTTCGCGGATGGATCACTATTCTTTGGCGGACTTCGCGGGCAGACACTATATGAGGTAACAGATTATAATAATTCTCCTAAAATAACTGCACATTTTCGTAATGATTATGGACGGTTGCGTGCTGTTGTAATTAATAAAGATTCATTGTTATTTACAACATCGAATCAAGATGGCCGTGGAGACCCCGTTGATACTGATGACAGGCTGATTAAAGTCACCATAAGCAGCCTCCGAAACTAAAAACCGCCCCATTGGCAATTCGCACCTGTTAATTGGCGGTTAATATTGTAGATTTGTTGCTTGATGATTAAAACCTAGCTAGCATGAGTGTAATGAAGGAAAAAATAAACCATGTCTGAGCTGTATCAAGTCATACTATTTTCATTAGCGGGCGGCGTGTTGTCGCTTATAGGCGGTGTGGCTCTAATTAAACAGTCAACTAAAAAGCAGGTCATTAATCTTGCGACAGCGTTTGCTGCCGGGGCGTTGCTAGCAGCTGCTTTCTTTGACTTGTTGGTTGAGGCAGTTGAAGAAGGATCAGCCGAACAGGCTTTGCAATTTTGCTTGGTCGGTATTATTGGTTTCTTCTTATTAGAACAGTTTTTGCGGTGGTTCCATCATCATCGCCCTGGCATAGAGACTGACCCAAGTTTATCGCTGATTATTATTGGCGATACGCTGCATAATGTAATTGATGGCTTGGCGATTGGCGCAGCTTTCCTGGTAAATCCTGCGACCGGTATCGTAACAACGGCCGCAGTTGCGGCACATGAGATACCGCATGAGATTGGGGATTTCAGTTTGATGCTAAAAAAAGGTGCCTCGCGAGCCAAAGTTATCATAATTAATGTCTTAAGCGCCCTAGCTACTACTGTAGCGGCTGTTGGTATATTTTTGGTTGGAAGTGCCGTTGTAGTTCCATTGAGTCCAATCTTGGCGGTAGCAGGCGGCTTCTTTATATATATTGCGGTTAGCGACATAATTCCGACTATCAACCAACGCAAACAATCTAAGCTGCTCGACCCCCAAGTTGTGTTTCTGTTACTAGGGATTTTAGTAGTGGCATTCGTTCAGCGGTTGCTCCACGACTTGATAGGACACTAGAATTAACGAAGTTGTGGGAATCGTTGGTTTTTCCAGTCTCTAAATCGTTCCAAGTCTAAATAGTAGTACGGAAAGCTAATAATTAAAGTTGTACTAGAGATGAGTCTGAATATCAACGTGTAGGCCAATGGCTGCAAGAACGGATCAGATCACGCTAATAGTGTGGTTCGATATTTTTAGCAAAAGTCCAAGCTAACCCGCTGCTGCTCATGTACTACTGGTGCTGTTGTTTCCGTTTCCGCGACCAGCGGCAATGATATTAACAGCAACATCCAAGTCGTCTGTCAGTGTATATAAGTTAGTATCGTGATCATCGATAGTACTAAATTCATCTTTGAGTTTTGTATTTATGAATTCAAGCAACGGTTCCCAAAAGTCCTGGCCGATTAATACAACTGGTACGGTTGGAATTTTCTTCGTCTGCATCAAAGTGATGATTTCGAAAAATTCATCCAAAGTGCCAAACCCGCCTGGAAACAGTACAAACGCTCTGGCACCAAAAGCTAATGAAACTTTTCGGCTAAAAAAGTAGTAGAAGTTAGCTGTATCGGTTAGGTATGGATTTGTAACTTGTTCGTGTGGTAGCTGAATTGTCATACCAACTGAAACTCCGCCGGCTTCTTTGGCTCCTCGGTTTCCTGCTTCCATAATGCCTGGGCCGCCTCCAGTAACAGTCGCTATATCTAACTCATCAGCCAAACGTGCACTCAGTTGTCTGGCGACCTTGTAGTAATGATGGTTCTCAGTGAATCTAGCTGAACCAAAGAAAGTGACAGTATTTGTGGTTTCTTGCAAAACATCAAATCCGCGTTTGAAGTCTTCGTAAATACGTCTCATGCGCTGTTGTTCGGACAGGTCGCGAATGAAGTGTTGCGTGTCAATCTGGTCTGATGGTCGATGATGTTCGACGTGTTGGTCTTTGCTCATTTAGTATCTTTCATACTATAGCAATGCAATTATGGTTGCTAGCTAACTTGTATAGATTTGCTACAATTCAATCAGAATATGGATCAAGTCACTGAAGAATCATCGAACAGCGCTATAGTCACTTCGTTTGTAGTTAGTATTTTCGATTTTAGCGTCAACTTAACCGTTGCAATAATCAGCGGCAGTGCAGTTTTGCTTTCACAGGCCCTACAAGGTCTGTCTGATCTCACTACTGCAGGTGCTTTATTGTTCGGAGATCGCCGCTCAAGACGAGCGCCTGATGAAACGTATCAATTCGGGTATGGTCGAGAGCTGTTTTTTTATGCCGCATTGGCGATTGTAATGATGTTTATCGGCACCGGCTTATTGTCGGTGTACTTCGGCTGGCAGCAACTAGTAGATCCTTCGCCGCTGCAGGCGGTAGAACTTGGTATAGGCTTGTTGACTATAGGACTGCTCGGCAATGCGTTCGCAGCTCGACGCAGCGCCCAGAAACTAAACAGCACTCACGCCAATCAGACCCTGTTAATGAGAGCCAAGTCGTCTCTGATTGGCACTAAGACCACTTTTGTAATAGACAGTATCGGAACAGTTGCAGCAGGACTTGGTCTTATCAGCTTGACCCTTTATGCGTTTACTCAGAACACTGTATTTGATGGTGTTGGTTCAATATTAATTGGGCTATTAACTATGTCGAGTGCAGTTTTGCTTCTGCGTGACGTTAAGGGCTTAATAGTTGGACGTGCTGTGCCGCCATCGGTTGCTGAACAAATTAAAACAGCAGCACTGAAGGTTGAACATGTGCAGCAAATTCTAGACCTTAGAACGATGTATCTTGGCCCTCAGCAGTTGCTGGTAATCATAGAAGTACATTTAAACGACAATCTTAATACCGACGAAATTGAACACATAACCGACACCGTGAAACATCAAGTTAAGACAGAACTTCCACAGGCAAGAGTTATCCAAGTTGAAGTCGAGACACCAGACGCAGAACTATCCCAACAGTGACTTAAATTGCTCAAAGCTTGTCGTCAATTCGCTGCGGTAAGTTTGTTTGTCGTCATAGTCTGTACCCCAACCTGAAAACGATACGGGCTCGGAAAGATCCATTTTTAAACGCTCTAGGATATCTTTTAGGTGACTTGCTGCGCTAGCTCCTCCGGCTTTTGACTCAGAATAACTGACAATTAGTGCTGATTTTTCGAGCCATTCATCATAAATAACGTCAATGTTGTTTTTTAGTTGCGCTGGGATTGAAGCGTTATATTCAGGTGTTACGAACACAAATCCATCTGCCTGATTGATCTTGGCCGCCCAGTCATTAGCACCTTCAGTCTCATAGGAATCTGACGCTGACGGCATTCCTTCATCTAAATACGGCATCAGCCAGTCTTTGAGGTCAATTTGCGTGACTTTATGATTGGTTTTTATATTTTCCATTACGAATTTTGCCACAGAATCACCAATTCGTTCCTGTCGTATAGAGCATGTTATTACGTAAATTGTCTTCATATTCTCCTTAGCTAATAGTTATGGGAATAGTATCGATGTTAGTCGCAATCTACAAATTTGCCCAGCAGTCTTAAAGTAGATTGCTGCGTTCAATTCTGTTTCTGCTAAAATAGTAGCAACATGACCGTAAACGTAAACATTGATAACAAAACAGTCTTCCGAGCCATGGCAGTCATTGTCGGTTTCATTCTGACCCTGGTAGCCATATACGCTACGCGGCAGTCGTTGGTGCTGATTGGCGTTGCTTTCTTTTTGGCATTGGCGCTAAATCCACCAGTACAGCTCATTGCATCAAAAATTCCTGGGCACAGCCGAGGCGCTGCAACAGCAAGTGCATACTTTTTGGTGTTGTCGGCTGTCAGTTTGCTGATTTACCTTAGTGTGCCACCACTAATTAGTCAGACAAATAGTTTCATCGATAATTTCCCTGAATATGCCCAAGAGCTTAAAACCGGCGATAACTTTGCAGCTAATATTGTTCAAGAGTTTGATCTCCAGCAGCGAGTCGATGATTTGCAGACGTCGCTTAGTTCAGAACAAATTACCGCAGCAAGCGGTCCGATAGTCTCCTTCTTGCAACGGATTTCGTCGAGTCTAGTTTCTGTATTAACTGTACTAGTCCTGACATTCTTCATGTTAGTCGAAGGTCCAAAGTGGAAAGAAAAGTTCTGGGATCTTCAGCCAAAAGCAAATCGCAAGCGCCGTCAAAAGCTGGCGTCACAGATGTATAAGGTAGTAACTGGTTATGTGAACGGTCAGCTGTTTGTGGCCAGCATTGCAGGTGTTAGTACACTTATTATGTTGGGCTTAATGAATTTGGTTGGCTTCTCTATTCCGTTTGTACTGCCGCTGTCGGCTATCGTTGCCGTACTCGGACTTATTCCATTAATTGGTGCGACAATTGGTGCATCAATTGTAGTGATGGTGTCATTATTTAGTTCAACAACTGCCGCGATAATCATGGCAGTCTTCTTTGTGATTTATCAGCAAGTTGAAAACAACGCCATCCAACCAATAGTGCAGTCTAAATCAGTAAACATGTCACCACTGCTAATCTTTTTAACTGCCATAATCGGTGTTAATGTCGCTGGACTGCTCGGTGCAATTGTAGCGATTCCAATCGCCGCCTCTGCAAAAGTCGTTGTCAGTGACTATCTAAATCATCGCAAGAAACACGCCTAACTCAACAAACTTCTACCTTCGATGCCAAATTTGTCCTGCGCCGGCATCATCGAGTGTAATTCCCTGCTCGTCAAGTTGATTGCGGATTTCGTCAGCTCTCTTCCAGTCCTGATTGTCTCGGGCAGATTTGCGCTCAACAATCAGCTGTTTTTGGTCGTCTGAGATATCGTTACTCAAAACATTTATACCAATTAACTTGTCAACGTTAGTAAATATTTTTTCAACGTACGGTTTAGTGAAGTGAAGGTTCAGTATTTTTGTAACTGCTTCGTCGACTACTCTGATAAATTCCGGAGTATTGAGGTTGTTTGTAAGCGCTTCTAAGAGTTCCTGTTCTATATCTTGCGCGAAGACCGCACTATCGACTGCGTACTGCTCTTGCCAGCGCATATCGGCTGCTTGGCGCCACTTGTGCAGCCGAGCTTGAGCAGCATCCATGATATCCCAACTGAAGTTGCCCTCAGTCTGGTAGTGGCTTGAAAGTACCATTAACTTAAATGCTTCTAGACTGTAATTACGCTCAACCACATCGTTAAGCGTGTAGAGATTGCCTAAAGATTTACTCATTTTAGTACCATCAACCTTCAAATGATTATTGTGAACCCAGAACTGTGAAAATGACTTTTTAGTAATAGCCTCTGTTTGGGCGATTTCGTTGGTGTGGTGGACGTTTATGTGATCAACACCGCCGGTGTGGATGTCTATCTGATCTCCGAGGAGCTCATGCGCCATCACGCTACATTCCAGATGCCAACCTGGAATACCTTTACCCCATGGGCTATCCCACTCCCAATTAATTTCTGGGTTGATATCCCCTGGGCTGAGTCGCCACAGCACAAAGTCAGTCGGGTTACGTTTGCCGCTGTCATCAATTCGTTTGCCTGGTTGGAGATTATTTATCTCAACATTTGCGAGCTTGCCGTAGTCGTCAAGCTTTGATGTGTCAAAATATAGTCCCTTCCCTTCAATTTCATAGGTAAAGCCAGCATCTTCGAGTTTCTTATTCCAGTCTATCTGCTGATTGATATATTCAGTGGCTTTCGGCATCGCATCTGGTTTAATCAAGCCCAAGTCGTCTGCCTCTTTCTCGGCGATCTGAGTATATTTTTCGGCTACAGCCCAGGCAGTTGTTTGTTCACGGCGAGCGCCCTTGGCAAGTTTATCTTCACCGTCGTCTGCATCATCAGTTAAATGACCGACATCTGTAATATTTTGAACACGATTGACCTCGTAGTCTTCAGCTTGAAGCGTTCGGACTAGAACGTCCCAGTAGATATATGACACCCAGTTGCCGATGTGTGGCTGGGAATAAACTGTCAGCCCGCAAGTGTAAAGAGAGATATTTTCGTCGTTAAGGGGTTTCAGTTCATCTACTTGGTTAGTAAGCGAGTTATAGAGCTTCACTCCAATAAGTGTCCTCCAGCAACCGTTACAAGTTGCTTCTTTATCTTGTCGACATCAGTTTCTTCAATTTTAAATCCAGCTGCAAATGGATGACCGCCGCCACCAAATTCTTGGGCAATTTCACCGCAAAATTGAGCGTTATTGATTTCTCTTAGTTTACCGGTAATTCTATCTTCGTAGACTTTTAATGCAACGCCTAGTCGAACCTGCTTAGCATTCCTTAGTTCTTCTAGTACTAGAACTGAAGGGTTGTATTTATCAGAGTATTGCTTTATTTCCTCGAGCGGGATGACGACGACTGCGAGTTGGTTATCAAAGAAGTATTCAATTCGCTGTAATAAACGACCTTTGTACTCAATGATATCGAGGTCTTTTTTTCCGAGTGCTCGCCGACGTTCTTCTACAGTCGCAATTCTAAGTTCCGGTTGGATTTGGTGTAATTCAGTCACAACTTGTAGTGCGTCTGCACCAACCTTTGCGCTCGTTAGGCCGAGTGTATCTGCTTGAATTGAAGCTAGCATAGCTTCGGCTGCCTCTAAGTTTATTTCCCATTCAAACGGCCTAACAATATCAAAAATCAGCTGCGATGTTGCCGTGTATTCAGGCTGATTAATTACCAAATCGGCACCGGGGTCTTCATCTGTGGGGTGGTGATCAATGATTATCGATGGAACGCTAGTAAAATCAAATGCTTTGTATGCCGCTTCGAGCAACGATTTCGCTGACGCATCAACGACGATTGTCAGGTCGGTATCAGGATTAAACTCATCGCTGACTCTATCCCAACCGGTGATGTATCGCATGTATTTTGGAATTTCAACAGCACAATATAATTCTATCTTTTTATCTTGACCGCCTAGTATATGCTCGAGTGCAATCGCACTGCCGAGGCTGTCGCCATCAGGGTTCTCTGCCTGAACAACAGTAATGTGTTCTGCTTTGCCGACAAGTTCTTTAAATTTTGTAATCTGGCTTTGATCAATCATATAGCTTGCCTGTGTTCTAGTGCTCGGCGAAGTGTATTTTGGTCGGTATATTCGATATCAACACCAACCGGTATACCTCGAGCTAGACGCGTGATCGATAGTTCTTGATTGTCTACTAGCATATTCTTGATATATGCGGCAGTGGACTCGCCTTCGACAGATGCGTTGGTAGCAATAATTAGTTCTGTGACTTCGTCAGACCCGACACGCTCTTTTAATTGAGCGATTGTCAGTTGGTCTGGCTCAATTCCATCAAGGGGGTTTATAAGCCCGTTGAGTACATGATATGTGCCGCGGAATTCACCAGTTTTTTCGATAGCGATGGCATCAAACGGATCTTCGACTACTACTATCTGCCGTTTATCACGGCTATCGTCTTGGTGTGGGGTGAAATATCTTGGTCAGGCTCAGTAAAAACAAAGGTCTTAGCGCAACGATTAACGCCGGAATGTAGATTATCTAGTTTGCTGGCGATGTCTTTTGCGACTTCGGCTGGTCTGTTCAATAGATTCAACGCATATCGTTCAGCGGTACGCGAACCGACGCCAGATAGTTGAGATAATGATTCGACTAGTTTTTGGAGTGCATCCGGCAGCATTGATTGTTTACAGTCCGAGGTTTCCGAGTCCGCCCTCACCTAGGAATGGCTTCATTTTCTCTGCTGCTTCTTTTTGACTTTG
>Ga0136604_1001224_pt1 | contig 11699 bp, 12 predicted proteins | sample AntRauFillE10628_FD_104928 | JGI IMG/M metagenome (GOLD analysis project Ga0136604, IMG submission 104928) | Saline lake microbial communities from Rauer Islands, Antarctica - Metagenome Filla E10 #628 | ecosystem: Environmental > Aquatic > Non-marine Saline and Alkaline > Saline | place... | reverse complement strand
CTGAGGCTTACTACCTGGCAGGGCTGATCTACAAAGAAAAGCTTGATGACTTCGATAATGCAATCGAGTCTTTTGAGGTGCTGGCGAAAACTTTCGATGAAAGTGAATTTCACGTCATGACCTACTACCAGCTTTACCGCGCTTACTACAACAAGGAGCAGGAAGGCTATCAAAATCCATTTTGTGGCACTTGTAACTCCAAATACTGGGGCGACTTGGTGCTCGAAGAGTATCCCGATTCGGAATACGCCATGTTGGTGAGAAATCCGGAGTTCCTGGAAATCGAGGAACTCGAAAAAGCTGAAGAACTCGAGGAGTACAAGGCCATTTTCCAGCAGTACAGAAACCGCCAACACATCGATGTGGTGCAGGCCACTGCCAAAGTGATTCAGGAACAGCCAGACAATCACCTTTTGCCAAAGTACTACTTGCTGAAGGCTATGGCACAGGGAGAGCTCGATGCTATGTCGCGTATTCGCAAAAACTATATTTCTGCACTTAAAGATGTGGTGATGAATTTCCCGGAAACGGAAGAAGCCATTCGCGCTCAGGAAATTTTGGATGAGCTTAGTGGCAAGAACAAAGAGAAAGCAGAGCAGGTGGAGCTTGAAATGAGTGAAGAAGAAATGGACCAGGGACCATTTGAGTGTCAGAAGAATGAAGAGCAGTGGTTTGCACTGGCTTTTGAACGGGACGCGGAAAACCTACCGGCAGTGAAGGCCGCCATTTCAAATTTCAATCAGGCGAGTTTCAAGAGTGCCGGACTTCGAGTGACCTCAAACCTACTTGGCAATTATGCCGTAGTACTGGTTAAGCAATTTCCATCTTCTACAGGGGCGATGGATTACCTTAATGCATTCAATAACAATGATAACGAGGTAAAAGACCTGAACAACGCAGGACACAAAATATTTGTAGTTACAAAGGACAACTACATAGAGCTTTTCAAAAACAAAAACATGGACCAGTACGTTAGCTTTTTCAACTCGTGCTACGGTCAGGAAAAGCCATAGTACGTTTACGGTAAATCCGATTTAATCATGTTTAAAAACAAAAACAACATGGCACGAAATACAGACCCGGCACCGGACATGTCGATCAATAGAATTGTAGAAGGAACTAAAGTAGAAGGAGACATCCAGTCGGAGAGCAATATCCGAATCGATGGAAAGTTTAAAGGCACCATCCAAACGAAAGGCCGCCTGGTGGTTGGTCCAACCGGATTGGTAGAAGGAACGGTGGTTTGCCAGAATGCCGAAATTGAAGGAAATATGATCGGGAAAATTTCTGTCGATCAGCTACTTACCCTCAAGCCTACGGCAAAAATTGACGGTGACATTTTTACAGATAAACTATCTATCGAGGCAGGAGCAAGCTTCACTGGAGCATGCAACATGGCCTCGAAGGTAAAAGACATGAAAGACCTTGAGTCAAAATCAAAATCCAAAAAAGACGAAGAATACATCGAAGAAAAGTCAGCCTGATGACTTTATGAAATACACCGGCATGGCCATGAAAATGGCGCTTGTCATTTTAGCCGGTGTGCTGGGCGGACGTGAACTCGATGAGCGAAGTTCATTAGAGTTTCCCTTGTGGACGCTTGTGTTGTCACTTGTTGGTGTAGCTTTGGCCATTTATTTCGTTATAAAAGATACTTCACGCTAAAAATTATGGGAGCAAAATACATCGTCAGGCTTTTGATCATCACAGTAATTCTACTCGCTTCCGCCTGGCTGATCGACTCTTACGTTGAAAAAATCACACTCCCCGCAGTGGTCTACTTTATCATCATTGGCTTTACAATTCTCACCTGGATGCTTCACAGATTTGTGATGAGCGCCAACAAAACCAGTCCGCAGCGCTTTGTTGCGCATTTTATGGGTAGCATCACCGTGAAGCTTTTCGCCTCAATCGCATTTCTTGTTATTTATCTTTATTTGGTAAAAGCCCACAAGGTAGAAGTTGCCATTTCTCTGCTCACCACTTACATGGTATTCACCTTTTTTGAAGTAGTGACAATGCAAGGCCTTCTTCGCGGAAAATAGGCCCCTCTTTACATACAAGAATTTCAACCACAGCAGCACTCGCATGATGTTTCAACAGGGGGCAAAAAAAATGTTGAAAAATCCTTCAAATCTTTTATTAATGTCTACTTTTGCACCGAATTTTTAGAGGAGGTAATATTCTAAAAGGATGCGAAAACAAATGAATGTAGCATACAGAAAGAGCATTTTTACCGGGCTGTTTGCATTGGCCTTTGCACTTTTTTCAACAACCGGTTTTGCTTCGGCTGGGGGAGAAGACAAGGACTTTGATGCCGGTGAAATGATCATGCATCACATTTCTGATGCACACGAGATACACGTAATTGGCGACATCGCTATTTACCTCCCGGTTATTTTGTTTACCGAAGATGGCGTGGATATCTTTTCTTCTTCACACTTCTACCACAATGTGAAGCACGCTCAGGTGAATGACACCACGACTATCGAGTACATGGAGTATGATAACTACATCATGCACCACGAGACGATCTACTACAAAGGTGATACGAACGATATTGCTGGAATTGATGAGGAAGCTCATCTGACAAATGCTCATCCATTTGACTTTTCGATCACCAAAACTGTAGCTGGAATGCTAGTGGTGATGATCCTGATGGTTGTCATTTTTACTTCCGTAGCTCGCGGATTCAAGAAGAACAAAGGAAAGGCACCGAAAGGTGTTCAGTCATTGATGGAGCCGTTGATCGTGTTTATTCGCGATGAGGTTGCGCTTCCAAACTTCAGCAGCAAGGAAAAAGCATACAAATTTTTACCTTTTCTGCTTTCGATTTTCTTTTTCATTTGGATAGCAAACATCCTGGGCTTGATTCCTTTCTTGGGTGGATTTAATATCACCGGAACAATGGCTGTAACGGCTGTGATGGCAGCCATCGTTTTCGTCATCACCACAGTGAAAGGAAACCGTCACTATTGGGCTCACATCTTGTGGCCAGAAGGCGTGCCATTGCCGATTAAGTTAATTCTGGTTCCTATTGAATTTGCAGGAATCTTCATTAAGCCATTCGTATTGATGGTGCGTTTGACTGCGAACATTACCGCAGGTCACATCATCATTTTGGCTTTTGTGAGTTTGGTGCTCATCTTTGGTGAACAAAGTGCTGTTGCCGGATATTCCGTAGGAGCCGGCTCTGTGTTGTTCATGGTATTCATGTTCTTCATCGAGCTTTTGGTAGCGTTTCTTCAGGCGTATGTATTTACGCTTTTGGCCGCTATCTATTTTGCTGATGCTACCCAGGAGGCGCATCACTAAAACAACTTTGGATTTATTTATAAATAGTTAAATACACACACAAATGGATCTTATGAATCTTATCATGTTGGCTGCTGAAGCCGGATGGGCAGGAATCGGAGCTGGAATTGCAGCGATCGGAGCCGGACTCGGAATTGGCCGTATCGGTGAAGGTGCGCTTTCAGCGATTGCTCGTCAACCGGAATCAACTGGTGACCTTCGTGCAAACATGATCGTGGCAGCGGCACTTATTGAAGGTGTTGCACTTTTTGCTGTGATTGTTTGTCTGCTCGTGGTACTATAAGCCAACGAAAGAAAGTAGAAAGCTGCTAAGTCCCGCGCGATTGGCGCGGGCTGCAGCTTTTACCAAAATTGTGAATTGAAACTTTTTAATAGATAATAATAGCATGTTATCAATCAGTATAGGAACAGTAATTTGGTCATCAATCGCATTCGTGCTTGTCTTGGTGATCCTTGCAAAGACTGCCTGGAAGCCAATCCTCAAAATGCTTCGCGACCGTGAAGACTCCATTGAGAATGCTCTTCAGGAAGCAGACAAGGCGCGCCAGGAAATGGCCAACTTGCGCTCAGATAATGAGAAGCTGTTGCAAGAAGCTCGCGAAGAGCGCGACAACCTCTTGAAAGAAGCTCGTGAAGTGAAAGAAAACATCATTTCTGAAGCTAAGAAAAAGGCAAACGATGAAGGTGATCGCCTGATAGCAAATGCCAAAGAGGAAATTGAAAACCAGAAACGTTCAGCCCTTCAGGAGTTGAAAACGCAGGTGGCTTCACTTTCTATCGAAATTGCGGAGAAAGTAATCCGCGAGCAGCTATCGGATGATTCTCGCCAAAAAGAATTGGTGAACAACTACCTCAAAGAAGCGAAACTAAACTGATCACAACCCCATGAAGAATTCGAAGGTTGCCAAAAGGTATGCTAAGTCGCTGCTCGATATGTCTTTGGAGAATAATTCTCTCGACAAGACTTTCGAAGACATGCAGACCGTACTGAGAGCCATCGGTGAAAGCCGCGACCTCGAGCTGATGTTGCTCAGCCCAGTGTTGCAGCCTTCACAAAAAGTGAAAGCGCTTGAGGCTGTTTTTACAGATCACGTTGAAGAGCTCTCAATGAAATTTATTCGATTGATCTGCAGTCACGGTAGAGAGAAGATGATGAAAGGAATTGTTGCCGAGTTCATCGCTCAGGTGAAGGTTCATAAAAACATCATCGAAGCCTACGTGACCACCGCTACTCCGCTTGACGACAGCAGCAGAGAGAAAGTGAAAAGCATTGTAAAGGAGAGCCACAATGGCACAGTAGAACTTCACGAAGCAGTAGACGCTTCACTTGTGGGAGGCTTTATCCTCAAGGTAGGTGATCAACGTATCGATGCCTCAGTGGCAAGCAAATTGAGAAAATTGAAGCGCGAGTTTGTAGGAACTCACGCGAATTAATTAGTTAAGATTTTACAGGGAACAAATCCCTAACAGATATAAAAACAGAATAAAATGGCTGAAGTAAACCCGGCAGAAGTATCGTCAATCTTGCGCGAGCAATTGGCAGACTTCAAATCTGAAGCAGACCTCCAGGAAGTGGGAACCGTTTTGCAAATAGGTGACGGTATCGCACGTATCTACGGATTGTCAAACGTACAGTCTGGAGAGCTTATCGAATTCGAAACAGGTGTTAGAGGAATTGTTCTGAACCTCGAGGAAGACAACGTAGGAGCCGTATTGCTCGGTGAATACAACAATCTCAAAGAGGGAGACACTGTAAAACGTACTGGACAGATTGCCTCTATCAATGTTGGTGAAGGAATGCTCGGTCGAGTGGTGAACACACTAGGTGAGCCAATTGACGGAAAAGGACCAATCGAAGGAGAAACTTTTGAAATGCCTATCGAGCGTAAAGCTCCGGGTGTAATTTATCGTCAGCCAGTTGATGAGCCGCTTCAAACAGGTGTAAAATCTGTCGATGCAATGATTCCAATTGGTCGTGGTCAGCGTGAATTGATCATTGGTGACCGTCAAACAGGTAAGTCTACCGTGGCCATCGATACGATCATCAACCAGCGCGAATTTTACGAAAAGGGCGAACCGGTTTATTGCATCTATGTAGCCGTTGGACAAAAAGGTTCTACTGTTGCACAGGTAGTAAAAACACTGGAGGACAACGGAGCAATGGACTACACCACTGTAGTTGCGTCCAATGCTGCCGATCCGGCACCACTTCAATTTTACGCTCCGTTTGCAGGTGCAGCCATTGGAGAATATTTCCGCGATACAGGCCGTCCGGCATTGATCGTTTTTGATGACTTGTCAAAGCAAGCTGTTGCCTACCGTGAGGTTTCTCTTCTTTTGAGAAGACCTCCAGGCCGTGAAGCTTACCCAGGTGATGTATTCTACTTGCACTCACGTCTACTCGAGCGTGCTGCGAAGATCAATCAAACTGATGCTATTGCTGAGCAAATGAATGACCTTCCAGAGTCGCTTAAAGGAAAAGTGAAAGGTGGAGGATCATTGACTGCACTTCCAATCATTGAGACACAAGCAGGTGACGTTTCGGCTTACATTCCAACCAACGTGATTTCTATCACCGATGGTCAGATTTTCCTTGAGTCGAATCTCTTCTTGTCAGGTGTTCGTCCTGCCATTAACGTAGGTATCTCGGTATCGCGTGTAGGTGGTTCGGCACAGATTAAGTCAATGAAGAAAGTAGCCGGTACGCTAAAACTAGACCAGGCTCAGTATCGCGAGCTTGAGGCTTTTGCCAAGTTCGGTTCTGACCTTGACGAAGCTACCAAGAACGTACTCGAAAAGGGTGCTCGTAACGTTGAGATTTTGAAGCAACCTGAAAACTCACCGCTACGTGTAGATCAGCAGATTGCCATTATCTACCTCGGTGTGAACAATCTGCTCAGAAAAGTTCCGGTGAACAAAGTGAAAGAATTTGAAACTGAATTCCTGGAGCACCTCGAAGCCAACCACAAAGATGCACTCGACACACTTGGGTCTGGTAAATTGGCAGAAGAGGCTACTCAAGTACTCGAGAAGGTTGCTAAAGACCTTTCGGCTAAGTACTAATTCGGAGTTCTAAAAGAGCAAAGAGAAGAAAAGAAAAATAAGACATGGCAGGACTAAAGGAAATACGCAGCAGGATCACATCGGTAAATTCTACCAGACAGATCACCAGCGCCATGAAAATGGTTTCTGCCGCGAAGCTGCGAAGAGCTCAGGAGGCTGTTGAACGCATGCATCCCTACGCTGAGAAACTGCGTGAGCTCCTTGAAAACGTGAGTGCCAGCCTTGACGATACTGAAGGAGTTTACTCCCAGCAGCGCGAAGTGAAGAAGGTACTCCTCGTGGCCATCACATCGAACAGAGGACTGAGCGGTGCATTCAATAACAACATCATCAAGACGGTGAAAACCATGATCAATGATGATTACATGGATGCAGATGTGAGTGTTCTTACTGTAGGTAAAAAGGCCCATGATGCATTTAAGCGCACGCCTAACTATACCGATGAAGGCCAAAAGCTGGAGCCCAACGAAATCTTTGACGACTTGTCTTTTGACAACGTGAAAGCGATTGCTGAGCCCATCATGGAGCAATTCGCGGATCAGAAATACGATCGTGTAGTCCTGGTTTACAATCACTTCATAAACGCAGCGATGCAACAGGTACAGAAAGAACAATTCTTGCCTATCAAGCCGCCTAAAGAAGATTCAAGCCAGGATAAAAAATCGGCTAGCAGCGACTATATTTTTGAGCCAAACAAAGAGGACATCGTTCGAGAATTGATTCCCAAGTCGCTCAAAATTCAGTTTTACAAAGCCATTTTGGACTCTTGGGCATCTGAGCACGGAGCTCGAATGACTGCGATGCACAAAGCAACAGACAACGCAGGAGACCTCCTCAAAGACTTGAAACTGACCTACAACAAGGCACGTCAAACTTCGATTACCAACGAGATTTTGGAAATTGTGAGTGGAGCGGAAGCTTTGAACGGCTAAGTAAAAATAAACTTCAATTGATCCCGCATTCGTTTTTCGAGTGCGGGATTTTTGTTTTTTGGTGAGGGTGAAAACTCTTAAAGCCCCTTTAAGCTGGGAGCTGCGGAGGTGGTGTAGTTTTTGTAAGATGTGGCAATTCACAAAAGTGTAAATTCGTCCCGACCAGACCTCCAAATGAAGAGAAGACTTAAGTTCAACTTGCGAATGCGCATCTGGCTATCGATGCTCGCTCTCATTCTCCTGGCTTTTTTGCTAACAGGACTCACCGCCTATTACCACTACAAGCGCCAGAATGAAGAGTATCACGAGCAGCGTCTCCAGAGGAAGGAGAATGCTGTGCATGCCAGCATGGACTATTTCCTTCGACAGAGAGGTGGCCACATCAGCCAGGACTCAGTAACTGCCGTATTCTCCAGCAAGATTTGCGAGCTGTCAGATATCCATAATCTTCCGATCAACATGTATAGTTTGGAAGGTGAGTTAATTATTAGTTCCAACCCGACTTTTCAAGAGGAAAAGCACCTTCCCGAGACCATTGAATACACCATCCTCAAACAACTCGCCACGGGAAACACTCGGGCAGTAATCGACAAGCACTACGAAAAAGACGAATACTTTTTAGCCTACTGGTATTTCATGGATGAGAGTGGACGACCCATTTCCATCATCAACATTCCCTACTTCGATACGGAGCGGATCAACCCTGAGGAACTGAATTCTTTCCTCATTCAGCTCACCGAAATTTATATCCTTCTGTTTATCGGAGCAGGGGCATTGGCCTACTTCCTGTCCAACTACATCACGATGAGTTTGAAGACCATTGGACAGAGGCTCAAAACCGTAGAGTTTGGCAAAAAGAACAAGCCGATAAAATGGCACGCAGAAGATGAAATAGGAACGCTTGTGGATGAGTACAACAGGATGCTCAAGGAGGTGGAACGAAGCGCTAGCTTGCTTGCGAAAAGTGAGCGTGAGAGTGCCTGGAGAGAGATGGCCAAGCAAGTGGCTCATGAAATCAAAAACCCGCTGACTCCAATGAAACTGCGCGTACAGCACTTGCAACGCGCCTGGGAGGATCAAAAACCAGATTTCGATGAGCGACTTAAAAACTTCTCTAAATCGCTGGTAGAACAGATCGACACATTGACGAATATCGCAAATGAGTTTAGCCATTTTGCCAAAATGCCAAAAGCAAGAATTGAGAAGATCGACTTCTCAGAAGCAATTCGTTCATCACTTGATTTATTCCAGGAGAACAACAAAATATCTCTTGAGTTTTTCGATCAGACAGATGGAAGTGCCTTCATCAGAGCCGATAAAGACCACCTGACTCGAGTGTTTAATAACCTGATCACAAATGCAATTCAGGCCATCCCTGATAATCGCCCGGGAACGATTACAATCACCCTAAAGCGCGATCGCGAGCAGTATCTCGTAGAGGTAAAAGACAATGGAGAAGGGATTCCAGAAGAGCAACAAGACAGAATCTTCGTTCCGAACTTCACGACCAAGCGCACCGGCACTGGTCTTGGGCTGGCAATGGTCAAAAATATTGTCGAAAACTCCCGTGGAGAAGTTTGGTTTAAATCCGTGCCAGACGTTGGTACTAAGTTCTTTATCTCCTTTCCTGCCGCCTGATTTCACAGTCGTCAGCTCAGCATTCCACTCACCATTTTTACGATCCGCTCCTGTAAACGATCGACACAAAGGAAACATTTAACATAAAAAACGTTTCCATTGTGATAGAGTTGACTTACTTTTGCCCCGCAATGGATAAAAAGGAAGAAAAAATAATTGTTGGAGCGCGTGACTTATTCATGAAATATGGGATTAAGTCGCTCAATATGGACGACATAGCTCGCCAGCTGAGTATTTCTAAAAAGACGCTCTATCAAATTGTGAGTGATAAAAATGATCTGGTAGATCGAGCATTTGCCCATGTCATAGAAGATGAATGCTGCCGGGTAAAAGATGTAGCTGACAAAGGACTCAATGCTATTGATGAACTTTTTGAAGTGAGCAAAGTTATCGTCCAGATGCTTTCCCAGATTCACCCATCGATACACTTCGATATGGTGAAGTTTCACCCTGAAGTATTTAAAAACAGACAAAGCCAGCAGCAGGAAATGGTGTACGATATTATGCATCAAAACCTGGAAAAAGGCAAAAAAGAAGGCCTCTACCGCGAAGACCTCAAGAGTCACATTATTGCCAAAATTTATATAGCCCGAATGGATATGTTTTTTGATGGAGAGACTTTTCCACCACACGAAACCAATTTTCAGGAGGTGTACATGGAATCGTTCCGCTACCACATTCGCGGTATCGCCAGTGACAAAGGGGTAGAATACCTCGTGAAGAAAGTAAAGAACCAACAAGAAAGTCAATAAAGAATAAAAGTAACCAGCAGAAATGACTGAATTAAAGATACTACTGCTTCTGATTTTAGTGCCGGCCTTTGCCATGGCTCAGGACACAGAAAGCTTTACGCTAAAAGAAGCTCAGGAATACGCATTGGAGAATAGCTACGCAACCCGGACCGCTGAGCTAGAGATTGACAAAGCAAAGCGCGATGTAAAAGCTACCACTGCTATCGGTTTACCGCAAATCAATGGAGCGGTAAACTATCAGAACAACGTACAGATTCCGACACAGCTCCTGCCCGGAGATTTCTTTGGACAACCTGGCACTTTTGTTCCCGTGCAATTTGGAGTTGAGCATAACCTAACCGCTAATGTTACTGTGGATCAATTGCTGTTTGACGGATCATTTTTCGTTGGGCTTCAGGCTTCAAAAACATACAAGGAGCTTTCTCAAATTCAATTGTCGAGGTCTAAGAATGAAACTCGTTTTCAGGTGGCTCAGGCTTACTACAACGCCCTTGCCGCAAAAGAAAATGCCGAGATACTTTCTGAAAGTGTCGGCTTGCTAAAAAAATCGCTGAGCGATACAAAAGCCATGTATGAAAATGGCTTTGTTGAAGAGCAGGATGTGGATCAACTGGAATTGTCGGTTTCGGACATCGAGAACCAAATCCGCTATGCAGAGCAGCAATCGAAAATCGCCAGGGACCTGCTAAAGTTCCAGATGGGAATGGAAGTGGGTAATGAGATCCAGCTTGAAGATGACATTGACCAACTGACCGAAGGTGACTTGTCGAGCCTGACCAACAGCGATTTTGCTGCAGAAAAAAATGATCGATATCGCATAGCCCGCACCAGTATGGAGCTTCAGATGCTCAATGCAAAACGGGAAAAGGCGCTAGCCCTGCCAAGGCTCTCTGCATTTTACCAGTACCAGCAGCAGGGTCAGAGCCAGGAGTTTAATTTCCTCGAGTCGTCAGATCCGTGGTTTCCATCCCAGGTGATAGGCGTTCGCCTGAACGTACCCATTTTCACGAGCTTCAGGAGATACAACATCGTTCAAAAAGCGGAGCTTGATGTCAAAGTTGCAGAGCTCCAAATGGAGCAAACGGAACAAAGCCTGAAGATGGAATATGAGCGAGCTAAATCCGATTACCTCTATGCTCTCGAAAACTTTCAGACTTCAGAGAAAAACATGGAACTCGCCAGAAAGATCTTCGACAAAACACAGACGAAGTATCAGGAAGGAATTTCAGACAGCTTCGAGCTGACACAAGCAGAAAACCAACTTCTCGATAAGCAGGGAGCATACATCAACGCAGTAGTTCGATTGCTCAACGCCAAGGCGAGCTACAATAAAATTCTCAATCAGTAATAAATAGAATTGACAGGACAAATGAAATTTAAAGCAATAGCATACATCGTTTTGGCTGCAGTACTTGTAGCCTGCAATCAAAGTCCCGAAGACATGCGCATCGAAGAGTTGACGGAAAAACGCGACTCGCTAAAAGAGGCGAAGGATGACCTTATGGTTGAGCTCGAAAAGATTGAAAAAGAACTTTCTAAAAGAGACTCCACGGAAGATTTCACGGAGGTGACTTCAATGGTTGTGAGGCCATCGACTTTCCATCACTACTTCACTGTTCAGGCGAGTTTGGAAGCTACTAAGAATGCCCAAATTTATCCCGAATCTCAAGGTCGTGTGATTTCTATCCGCAAGCAAGAAGGTGACCGCCTCAACAAAGGAGACATCATCATCCAGTTGGATACCGAACTGATCGAGAAAAACATTGCCGAAGTGCAAACGAATCTCGACCTGGCCAAAGATGTTTTTCAAAGACAAGAGAGACTCTGGGAAAAGAACATTGGATCGGAGATGCAATTCCTGGAGGCCAAAAACCGAAAAGAGCAACTCGAGAACAGCCTGGCAACACTGCGCGAGCAGAAAAACAAAGCCCTTGTAAGAGCTCCTTTCACTGGAGTGCTTGACAAGATTGTCCCTAAAGTTGGCGAGATGGCAAACCCT
>Ga0136604_1001222_pt1 | contig 11706 bp, 14 predicted proteins | sample AntRauFillE10628_FD_104928 | JGI IMG/M metagenome (GOLD analysis project Ga0136604, IMG submission 104928) | Saline lake microbial communities from Rauer Islands, Antarctica - Metagenome Filla E10 #628 | ecosystem: Environmental > Aquatic > Non-marine Saline and Alkaline > Saline | place... | reverse complement strand
CCGCGCAGCCGTGCGACGACGTCGACGAGCAGGTCCGGGTCGAACGGGCGCGCGTGCACGACCCGGTCGGTGTCCAGGTCGAGCACCAGCGCACCGTTGGCGACGATCGCGAGCCCTGCGTGCCCGGTCGCCTCGACCACGGGCTCGAGCCAGCGGCGGGGACGGCCGGTGACGTAGACCACGCGCGACCCGGCTGCTGCGACGGCGTCCAGCGCCGTGCGCGTGCGCGGCGACGCGGTGTGGTCGGAACGCAGCAGCGTGCCGTCGACGTCGGTGGCGACGACCGCGGGCAGCGTGGCGGGGGCGGGGGACAGGGGTCGCTCAGCCCGTGCAGGACGGGCCGCGGGGGCGCACGTCACCGGCGGTGCGGTCCACCGGCAGCCCGGCGACCCAGCGTCCGGGGTCGATGGTCACGTTGCCGGCGGCCCCGACGGAGATCGACCGTCGGTCCATGCCGCGCGGCCCGTCGCCGGTCATCAGCTCGCCGTCGACGGCGTACGTGCGGCGACCCTGCGGGTGCTCGAAGCGCTCCGACGACGAGCACCACGCCAGGGTCGCGCCGTCGGCCGGGTCCTCGATGGAGAGTGCGAACAGCGCGTTGCGGCGGTCGAGTGGGAGCATCCCGGTCGCCTCGCCCCAGCGGGGCTCGAACGTCGCGGGGTCGAGCGGTCCTCGCGTGACCACGATCCCGGGCAGGTCGGCGATGACCAGCGGCTCGTCGTCCATCGCGGCCATCACGCCCTCGAGCCGGCCGAGCTGCACGGTGCGCTGGCTCGCGTCGTCGCCGCCGCCGTAGCGGGCGACCGCCGCGACCGCGCCGAGCACCAGCACCGCGACCAGGACGAACAGCAGGCGCGCGTCGGGCAGCACCTGCTGCTCGGACTCCGCCTGCTCGTCCACCACGCGCCGCCTCCTGGCTGCCAGGCCCGCAGGGTAGGACCGATCAGTGACCGACCGGCTCGCCCCGGGACGCGTCGGGGCCGGTCCCGGCACCCGCGCCCGCCCCGTGTTCGGAGCCGCCCGGCTCGTCGTGCCGGCCGCTGTCGGTGCGCACACGATGGCCGTCGCGCAGCACCACGCCGTCGGCGCAGTGCGCCTCGACCGCACCGCCGCCGAACTGCTCCTCGTACAGCCGGGCGTAGCGGCCGCCGAGTGCGAGCAGCTCGTCGTGGCTGCCCGACTCGGTGATGCGCCCGCCGTCGACCACGTGGATCGTGTCGGCGTCGAGGATCGTCGACAGGCGGTGCGCGATCGCCAGCGTCGTGCGCCCGGACATCAGCGGCTCCAGCGCCGCCTGGATCAGTCGCTCCGACTCGGTGTCCAGCGCGCTGGTCGCCTCGTCGAGGATCAGCACCTTCGGGTCGCTCAGCAGCACGCGCGCGATCGACAGTCGCTGCTTCTGCCCCCCGGACAACCGGGTGCCGCGCTCGCCGACGACCGTGTCGTAGCCGGCCGGGAGCGTCGCGATCCAGTCGTGCAGCTGGGCGGAGCGGGCGGCCTTCTCGACCTCCTCGTCGCTCGCGTCGGGCCGGCCGTAGCGCAGGTTCTGTGCGATGGTTGCGTGGAACAGGGTCGACTCCTGGGTGACGTAGCCGACGACGTCCGACAGCGATGCGCGGGTCACGTCGCGCACGTCGACGCCGTCGACGCGCACCGAGCCGGCGTCGACGTCGTACAGCCGTGGTACCAGCGACACCAGCGTGGTCTTGCCCGCGCCCGACGGGCCGACGAACGCGACCAGCTGCCCCGGGTGGACCTCCAGCGAGATGTCCCGAAGCGCCGGTGCGGCCGCCGGTCCGCCAGCTGTGGCGCGCTCGACCGCATCGGGGTAGGTGAAGCGCACGTCGCCGAAGGTGACCGTGCCGTGGACGTGGTCGCGGTCGAGCACGGTCGCGTCCGGCGCGTCGACGATGTCGGGGGTGACGTCGAGGTACTCGAAGATGCGGTCGAACATCGCCAGCGACGTGCGCAGCTCGACGGCCGTCTGGAACAGCTGCACGGTCGGGAAGAAGATCCGCGACTGCAGGGTGGTGAACGCCACGATCGTGCCGGCCGTCAGCTCGGTGCCGGTCGCCCGGACCGCGACCACCAGCGCGGCGGCGTAGACGATCACCGGCGCGAGCGTGAAGAAGGTCCGCACCAGGGTGAAGAACACCTGGCCGATCATCTCACGGCGCAGCGCCGTGGTGGCGAGGCGCGCCGACTCGGCGCGGAAGCGCTCGGTCTCCTCCTCCTGCCGGCCGAAGACCTTGCTCAGCAGCACCCCGGAGACCGACAGGGTCTCCTCGGTGATCGCCGACATCGCCGCGGTCGACTCCTGGGCCTGCTTGGCGACGCCGCGACGGCGCTCGCCGACGCGACGCGCCAGCACGATGAACGCCGGCAGGATCGCGAGGCTCACGACCGTCAGCGGGACCGAGAGCACCAGCATCGCGACCACCGCCGCGAGCACGGTCACGATCGTCGACAGCACGCTGGACGCGGTGTTGGTCACCACGCCCGACACGGCCGTGACGTCGTTGGACAGCCGCGACTGGATCTCGCCGGTGCGGGTGCCGGTGAAGAACGCCAGGGGCAGGTCGCGCAGGTGGGAGTAGAGGTCGTCCCGCAGTTCGCGCATGACCTTCTGGCCGACGTCGGTGGCCAGGTAGGTCTGTGCGAGGCCGAGCACCCCGGAGACGATCGGGATCGCGATCATCCACGCCAGCAGCACCACCGACAGGCGCACGTCCGGGCCGCCGTCGGCGAACAGTCCGTCGTCGAACAGCCGCTGGATCAGCAGGGGGTTGACCACGCCGAGCCCCGAGGTGACCAGCACCAGCCCGACCACGCCGGTGACGCGCCCCTTGTGGGGGCGGAAGCGCGTCACGATGCGGCGGTAGCCGCGCTGCACGTGCCCGGTGTCGGGGGTGGTCGGGTCTGCCAAGGGCTGCTCCGCGGGTGGTCAGGCGAGCTGGTCGAGGAACGCGACCAGCTCCGCGTCGTAGCGTGGCGGGTCGAGGTTCCAGCTGCGCACGTGACCGGCGTCGGGCACGCGCTCGTACTGCACCTGCGGGTGGTTCGCGGCAAACGCCGCCGACGGCTCGGCCGGGACGAACCCGTCCGCGTCACCGTGGAACAGCAGCACCGGCAGGTCGGAGAACGTGGCGTCGGCGTCGGTCTGTTCCAGCGCGCCGGCGTCGAGCCCGTAGCGCAGGTCGGCGACCCACTGCACGGGACCGAGCAGCACCGGCTCGGCCCACGAGGGCACGCCGTTGAGCCCGGCCTGCAGGTCGAGCAGCGCGTCCATCGACAGCAGCGGCGAGTCGAGCACGACCCCGTCGACCAGCGCCGCGCTCGGCGCGCGGTCGAGGTGCTGGGCGACCAGCGCGCCACCCATCGACACGCCGAACAGCACCAGCGGGCGCTCCTCGCCGACCCGGTCGGCCGTGTACGTCACGGCGGCGTCGACATCGGCCCACTCCGTGCTGCCGTAGCGCACGCGGCCGTCGGGCCATCCCGGCGCGCCCGCGTCGCCGCGGTAGGTCTGGACCAGCACGTCCCAGCCGGCGTCGACCATCGCCGGCAGGAACCGCAGCGCCTCCTCGCGCGTGCCGCCGCGGCCGTGGACGAACACCACCGTGCCGACCGGCTCGCCGTCGGCGGGCACCCACCACGCGTCCATCGGACCGAGTGGTCCGTCGACGGTCACGTCCTCGAACGGCAGGTCGCGGGCGGATGGCGTGCCGACCCACACGAACTCGTCGACGCGCACCGGCTCGCCCGCCTGCGGCGCGATGCCGACGAAGTCGTCCCACGTGCGCGTGACCGTGTCGTCGTCGCGGGCGACCTCCTCGCCCATCACCGCGTGGCGCTGCTGCGGCAGCTGCAGTCCCCAGCGGCCCGGCTGGCCGGCGAACCCCTCCGCGGGCAGCGTCACCGTGGTGTCGTCGGCCGCGACGATCGTGCTGTCGGGTTCGAACGGGCGCACCGTCGGCGGGGCGGTCAGCTGGTCGGCGAACGTCGAGGCTGCGAACGTCAGGCCACCGAGCAGCAGCAGGAGGACCACCAGCACGGCGGTCGTGCGCACCAGGGCGCGGGAGGGGCGGGCCAAGCGTCGGACTCCCGGTCACGTGACCGGCGCACCCTACGCCGCTGCACATCGCCGGTCAGCGTCAGCCGGTCCGGGCATCGAGCACGACGTCGCCGGTGGAGCCGTCGACGACGGTGCGTTGCCCGAGCGGTGCGTCGAGCTGGACCTCCAGGTCGTGCACCGGTTCACAGCCGTCGTTGGGGCCCGAGACGGTGATCGTGACGGTCTCGTCGGTCTCGACGACGCGGACGTCGGGCTCGTCCTCGCAGCCGCTGAACTCGACCTGCACCGCCGCGGGGTCGCCGTCCACGGCCGACGCCGACAGGATCGGCTCGCCGTCCTGCAGTGCTGCACCGATGCCACCGCAGCCGGTCAGCACGACGCAGGCCATGGCGGCGAGGGCGCCGCGGGCGGTCACGGGCGGCCGGCGTGGGGCACGTCGACGGTGGTGGTCAGCAGCACGGCCTCGGTCGCGGCCTCGCGGGCGTGCTCGTGGAAGTCCGGCGCGGCACAGACCAGCAGGGTGCGACCGTCCTCGCCGCCCAGCGCGCACGCGAACGCCCCGAGCCCCTCGGGCATCGTGACCTGGTCGACGATCTCGCCGCCCTCGGCCACGCGGATGACCCGCCCGCCGAGCGCGTCGGCGGCCCAGAGGTGCCCGTCGGCGTCCAGTGTGCAGCCGTCGGGGGCGATCTCGGCCGCGCCGAGGACCTCCTCGAAGGTCGTCAGCTCGGGGGTGGGGGACAGCTGGGCCCAGACGCGTCGGTCCCCGAGCGTGCCGTCGGCTGCGATCGTGAACGCGGTGTAGCGGCAGCCGATGGTCTCGCCGACCAGCAGCGTGGTGCCGTCGGGCGTGATGACGCTGCCGTTGGGGAAGTGCAGCCCCTCGGCGGCGACGTGGACGCTGCTGTCCGGGTCGACGCGCACCAGCGTCGCGGTCGTCGGGTCGGCGCCGGCCATCAGGTCGAAGCCGAAGTTGCCGACGTAGGCGCGGCCTGCTGCGTCCACGACCATGTCGTTGGCGACCCCGCCGCAGTGCGCGGAGATGTCGGCGTGCACCGACATCGCACCGTCGAGCCCGCGGCGCAGCACGCGCTGGTCCTTCATCGAGACCACCAGCAGCGAACCGTCGGGCATCCACCCGAGCCCCGACGGCTGCCCGTCGACCTCCAGCTGGACCTCGACGGACCCGTCGCCGGCCACGGTCTGGACCGTGTGCGCGTAGAAGTCGGACACCCACCAGGTGCCGTCGTGCCAGCGTGGTGCCTCGAAGAAGTGGCCGCCCTCGAGCAGGGTCGTCAGCTCGTGCGTCATCCGCGTGCCTCCCGTGCAACGTCGTGCTCGGGAACCTAGGTGGTGGCGTGCGCTCGTGCCCGGCCGGACGTGGGGGCCTGCGCCGCCCCGTGGGCGTGACGGCCGTGTCCCCGTCAGCGGTGGTGCGGGGCGGCCTCGGCCATCGCCTCGTCGAGCGTGCGGGTCGGCTCCCAGCCGAGCGCACGCAGGCTCGAGGCGTCCCACGTGCGCGGCGTCGGCGGCTCGTCGGCGCGCGTGCCGAGGTCGTCGAGGTGGTCGAACCACGATGCGACGTGGTCGAGGTAGTCGCCCCACCTGGCCGTGCCGGCCGCGGCGACGTGGGTGCCCTCGGCACCGTCGGCGACCAGCGCCAGCGCGAGCGCTTCGGCGAGGTCGTCCACGTGCACCCAGCCGACACTGGCACGCGGATCGAACGGCCACGGCAGCCCGTCGCCGCCGGCCATCCCGGGGATCCGCTGCCCCCAGGTCGACGTCGGCCCCCAGCCGAGCACTGCCGGCGGGCGCAGGATCGACAGCGCCAGGCCGGTCGCGTCGGCGACCCCGCGCAGTGCCACCTCGCCGTCGCGCTTGGTCACCGCGTACGGCCCGGGGTCGTCGTCGACCGTCGGGCTGTCGCGGGCGACCGGGTCGGCGTCGCCGGCGACGACGCTGGTGGTCGAGACGTGCACGAACCGGACCACGTCGCCGGCGGCGGCGCGCTCGGCGAGCACTCGCGTCGCGGTGACGTTGACCGCGGCGGCCGCGTCGTGGTCGCTGCCGGCCACCGCCGCGCAGTGGACCACGTGCGTGACGTCGGCGAGCGCGGCGTCGAGGGCTGCCGCGTCGGCCAGGTCCTCGACGACCACCTCCACCACGTCGTCGCCGGCCGGCGCCGTGCCGGCACGCCGGACCAGCGCCCGCACCTCTGCGCCTGCGTCCGCCAGCACGGCGCACGTGCGGGCGCCGACGAACCCGTTGGCGCCGGTCACGGCGACCACCCGACCGGTCAGGTCGGGGACGCTGGTCATGTCGGCTCCACGGGTCGCGAGGGGCCAGCCGAGCAGATCGCGCCGGCCGGTGCATGCCCGGTCTGTGCATGACGGGCGCGCGGTAGCGTCCGACGACGACCGGACCAGCAGGGGAGTTCGCGATGACGGTGGTGCTCGGCGTCGCCGGTGGCTCCGGCTCGGGCAAGACCACCGTGGTCGACCGCATCGTCTCGCAGGTGGGGCCCGAACGCGTCGCAGTGGTGCGCCACGACCGCTACTACCGCGAGCTCGACCACCTCGACCCGGACGAGCGCGTCAGGGTCAACTTCGACCACCCGGACGCGTTCGACGACGACCTGTTCGTCGACCACGTCCAGCGGCTCGTCGCCGGCGAGGCTGTCGCGATGCCGCGCTACGACTATGCGACCTTCACGCGTGGTGCGGGCCACGACCTGGTCACGCCCCACCCGGTGGTGCTGGTCGAGGGCATCCTGCTGTTCGCCCAGGCGCGGCTGCGCGACCTGCTGGACGTCAAGGTCTACGTCGACGCGGACGCGGACCTGCGCCTGCTGCGGCGGCTGCGGCGCGACATCACCGAGCGCGGCCGCGACGTGGGCAGCGTGCTGGACCAGTACGAGCGCACCGTGCGGCCGATGCACCTGGAGTTCGTCGAGCCGTCCAAGCGCTGGGCCGACCTGATCGTCCCGCGTGGCGGGCACAACGACGTGGCGATCGGGCTGGTCGCCGCCCACGTGGAGGGGCTGCTGGCCACGTGATCGAGATCACCTGCCCCGCCTGCGGGGAGCACGAGGACCTGCGCGGCGAGCGTCGCGATGGCGAGGTCGCGGTGGTCTGCGGGGCGTGCGGCGCGTCGTTCGTCCGCGACCTCACCCCGCGCTGCACCGCGTGCGGTTCCGAGGACCTCGTGCCGGTGCCGACCAACCTGCTGGAGGACGCGGGCCGCGGCGAGCAGCGAGCGCCGACCGGCATCGTCGACCGCCTGCTCTGCTGGGAGTGCGGCGCGACCGACGCGACTGCCTCCGACGCGACGGCGGCGCAGGGTGACTGGCGCGCCCGACGCGCCGACCTCGGCCTCGACCGCCACCGCCGGTCGAGCTGGGACTGACCACCGAGCGCTTCCGCGGAAGCGCTCAGCGCTCCAGGCCGGCACGTACGTCGTCGGGGACCTCGGCTCCGCGCGGGAGCAGCACCGGGGTGATCGAGACCGCGCCGGCTCGCAGGGCTGCGACGTCGGCGCGGTCGTCGTGGTCGCCGATCGCGACGTCGAGCTCGCGGGCGAACTGCCACTGGTCGGGTCCGGACGACTCGAACAGCGCCCCGTAGGCCAGTGGTGCCAGCGACGTGACGCGCCGCCGGGTGGTGTCGTCGATGCCCCAGGGCAGGTTCACGCTGACCATGTCGGCGTGGTCGAGCAGCGCGCTGGCACCGACGGTGCGCACCAGTTCGGCCGCATGCTCGGCGACACGGTCCCAGTCACCGGCGGCGTCGGCGTGCGACGCGATGGCGTTCCAGCCGTGGTGGTCGTCGAGCGCACCGGTGGAGACGGCCACGGCCGGCAGGCCCGCGTAGGCCGCCTCGGCGGCCGCCCACACCGTCCCCGACGACGCGAGGAACGCGGCGCCGGAGTTGAAGCCCAGGTTGACGCCGGTGACCACGACCTGCGGCGGAGCGCCGCCGAAGGTCTCCGTGAACAGCCCGTGCAGGCCGAGCTGGACGGCGTCGGCGGGGGTGCCGTGCACCGCGGCGATGCGTCGGCCACCGCGCACGACCTCCTCGCTGCGCACGGTGCCGAAGCGGGTCACGGCCTTGCCCGACCACGAGCGCTCACCGGCCGGCACGGACACTGCCACGGGCATGCCGAGCGCCCGCTCCAGCGCGTCGGCGAACGGCACCAGCGCCGGCGTGTCGACCCCGTCGTCGTTGGACAGCAGCACCCAGGTCACTGGAGCCGTTCCAGCAGCTCGGTGATGCGGGCGTTGGAGGTGGTGACCTGGTCACGCAGCTCCTCCAGCTCGGCCTCGAGCTCGCGCACGCGGGCCTGCAGGACCGGCACCTCGGCGGCGCCCGGCCCGGCGCCCGGCCCAGCGCCCGGCCCAGCGCCCGGCCCAGCGCCCGGCCCAGCGCTTGGCCCGGCGCCTCGACCGGTGTCGGGCGTGGCGTCGGGCGAAGCGGCCGCGACGGCCTCGCTGCCGTCGCCGAGCAGGTGGGTCCAGCGCGCCTCGCGGCGGCCGGGCTCGCGCGGCAGCTCCGCGACCAGCGGCAGGAACGGATGGTCGGCGAGCCGGGCGAGGACCGCCTCCACGGTCGCGAGGTCGTCGAAGCCGTGCCAACGCTCGGTGCGGGTGCGGATCTCGCCGACCGTCTGCGGGCCGCGCAGCAGCAGCACGCCGAGCACCGACTGGTCGGCGTCGTCGAGATCGAGCTGGACGTCGAGGCGGTGCTCGTACCGCGACGTGCGGCCACGGGTTCCGGCGGTGCGGCACAGCTCGTGCTCACGCAGCTGGCGCAGGCCCTGGTGCACCTCGTTCTCGGCCAGCTCCATGACCGGCTCGCGCGCCGAGCGCTGGTTGCACGCGCCGACCAGGGCGTTGAGCGTCAGCGGGTACTGCTGCGGGGTGGTCAGGCGCTTCTCGGCCAGCGCGCCGAGCACGCGCTGCGCGGTGGGGGACAGCTCCACGTCCAGGCCTCCGGGTCGGGTGCGAGCTGGAGGCTACGTGGGTGGCCCGGCCCGCGGCCGACCCGTGGTGCCGGCACGCGCGGTCGGACGGTCCGTCCTGGGCCGTGGGGCCCGTCCGACCGGGGGGGCACGCCCGCACGAGTCGTAGGGTGGTGTGTCCGCACGACCACCCGCACATCGACGAGGAACCTCCCGTGGCACAGATGCAGTACCGCCGACTCGGCCGCTCCGGCATCAAGGTCAGCCTGCTGAGCTTCGGCTCGTGGGTCACCTTCAAGAACCAGGTCGACGTCGACCTCGCGATGAAGTGCATGGAGGTCGCGCGCGACCACGGGGTGAACTTCTTCGACAACGCCGAGGCGTACGCCGCCGGCGAGTCGGAGGTGATCATGGGCCAGGCGCTGGACAAGCTCGGCTGGGACCGCCGCACCTACCTGGTGACCTCGAAGTTCTTCTGGGGCACCACCGACTCGGAGAACCCCACCGAGGCGACCAACACACGCAACACCCTCAACCGCAAGTACCTGCTGGAGGCGATCGACGCGTCGCTGGAGCGCTGGAAGCTGGACCACCTCGACGTGGTCTACGCCCACCGCGCCGACCCGGAGACGCCGTTGGAGGAGACCGTCAGGGCGTTCTCCGACGCGATCGACCACAACAAGGCGTTCTACTGGGGCACCTCCGAGTGGGCGGCCGACGAGATCCGCGGCGCGATCGAGATCGCCAACCGCCACGGCTGGCACGCGCCGGTCACCGAGCAGCCGCAGTACTCGCTGGTGCACCGCGAGCGCTTCGAGCAGGAGTACGCGCGGGTGTTCGACGAGACCGGCTACGGCTCGACCACCTGGTCCCCGCTGGCCGGCGGACTGCTGACCGGCAAGTACGTCGACGGGATCCCGGAGGGCTCGCGCGCGACGATGATGGACTGGGTCGAGGAGTCCGTCACCGACGAGCAGGCGGTCGAGAAGGTCAAGCAGCACGTGGCGCTGTCCGACGAGCTCGGCTGCACCCCGGCGCAGCTCGCCATCGCGTGGGTCGCGTCCAACCCCAGCGTCTCCACCGTGATCACCGGCGCCAGCAAGCCGGAGCAGGTGACGGACAACATGGGTGCGCTGGACGTGCTCGACAAGCTCACACCGGACGTCAGGCAGCGCCTCGAGGACATCTTCTCCTGAGTGCACGACGGGCCCGCGCCACGGTGCGGGCCCGCTCGTCGGGCGTCCTTCGCGCCCGACACCCGGAGCGGGCGGCCGCTCGCTCCACGAGCGAGGACAGGTACGATGATGACGCTGACCTTCTCCTACGGACCGCTGTCGCACGACGCGGGACCGGCCAACTTCAGCATCGACGGCCCGCGCGGGCGCATCATGCTGCACCCGTTCGGCGGGCGGCTGCGTGTGCGCCTGGCCGGCGCGACGCTGCTGGACACCACCCGGGCGGTGCTGCTGCACGAGACCGGCCACCTGCCGGTGCCGTACGTGCCGCTGGCAGACGTCGACACCTCACTGCTGCAGTCCTCGAAGACGAAGACCGAGTGTCCATTCAAGGGCGAGGCGCGCTACTGGCACGCCACCGTCGGGGACCGCCACGAGCGTGACCTGGTGTGGTCGTACGCAAAGCCGCTGGAGGGCGTGGCAGGCATCGCCGACCACGTCGCCTGGTATCCGGACAGGGTCGACGCGCTGCTGGTCGAGGACGACGAGATCGTCGGCCACCTGCGCGACCCGTTCCACCGCGTCGACGCCCACCGCTCCAGCCGCCACGTCGTGGTGAGGAAGGGTGACGAGGTCCTGGCGGAGAGCGACAGCCCGCTGGTCGTGCTCGAGACCGGCCTGCCCCCACGCTTCTACGTGCCCGAGGCGGACGTGAAGGTCGACCTGGAGCCGTCGGACACGGAGACGACCTGCCCCTACAAGGGCATCGCCGCGTACGGCTCACTGCCCGGCGGCCCCACCGACGCTGCGTTCTCGTACCCCCAACCCCACGACGACGGGCCCGACCTCTCCGGCCACTGGTGCTTCCTCGCCGACGGCATCACCACCGAGGTCGACGGCGAAGCGGCCTGACGCGGGCGGCCGGAGCGATCTGAGGAACCTCGTGCAGCTCTGGCCGCTGTGGATACCTCAGGCCTGCGAAGTGCTCTCGACGAGGCCGGCGAAGCGCTGGCGGGCGGCTTCGCCGCTCGTTCCGAGCTGCTCGCCGATCAGCGCCCACGACACGCTGGCTTCGCGTGCGTGTCGAACTGCCTCGACGAGGTCGCGCTCGGCGAGCGCCCGCCGGTACGCGGCACGTCGCAGGGCAAGGACTGCCGGCTCACCCCGGTCGCCGTCGGACGGCTCGTAGGCCTCGAACGCGTCGGCCAGCTGCTCCGCCTGCTCGATCAGGTACCTCGTGGATCGCGGCATCACGTCACCTCAGGAAGCGCGCTCGGGCGGGCATCGCATGGACGATGGCGGCGGTCTCGTGCCACTGCACGAGACCGATCTCCAGCAGGTGACCGGCACGGGTGGGTCCGACGTACATCACCATCCCATCGTCGAGTACGAACGATTCGACCGCGAACGCCCAGGCGTGCAGGGCATCCAGTTCTGCCACGCCGTGCCGCGAGGCCGTGTGCAGGACCAGTGGCTCATCACGCATGGCAAGTTACCTTG
>Ga0136604_1001215_pt1 | contig 11734 bp, 15 predicted proteins | sample AntRauFillE10628_FD_104928 | JGI IMG/M metagenome (GOLD analysis project Ga0136604, IMG submission 104928) | Saline lake microbial communities from Rauer Islands, Antarctica - Metagenome Filla E10 #628 | ecosystem: Environmental > Aquatic > Non-marine Saline and Alkaline > Saline | place... | reverse complement strand
GAAACTGGTTTTCCCGCGAGTCGAACCACTCACTTGCGCTTGATTGGGGGTCCAAGTCCAAGATGATCGTGTTCTTGCCGTGAAGGTAGAAGGCGGTCGCAAGATTGAGGGCGAGGGTCGTTTTCCCCACGCCTCCCTTTTGGTTGATGATTGATATGATTTTCATGACTGCTGCCTCGTCTAGTTATTATCGTTGCGGTGCCATGCTAACATGTTTTCATGTCGTCATAAACACATTTAACATGTGGGCATGTTAACATGTCCACATGCAAAACCGTCCCGTGTGTTCCGCCTGTTTGGGTGGTGTGTGTCTTGGTCACTTTGGCATGTCTCCCTGTGGCAAGCGTGAAGCTGCTCCACTGCGTTGCGCCCCTGATCGGGTGCTTTTTGGGGGTCATGCTGCTGGTCGTTCCTATCGACAACAACCCAAACAGGAGGAACAAAAAATGGGACACGAATTTTGCAAAGGATGGACACAAAACCAATTAAGCGCGGCTTTCAGCCAAGCGCACATGGATGCGCAATCTGCCATCGAGGCGGCGCGTGAAGCGGCCTACTGGCGCGACATGGCCTATATCGCCATGTTGACCGGCGGCGACCCCCCACTGCATCAAGGATAACGCCACTAGGGCATATCAGGGCTTCGGCCCTGAAAACCCCGGCGGTTTGATCTCGTATTCATTATCATCCTCAAGATCAGGGTCGCGCTCATCGTCCTCGGTCTTGTCGGTCTCGCGCTGCGCTTCCTCCTCGGCGGCGGCGCGGTAAATCTCGCGCAACGCGGCCTCAGCTTCATCATGGGTGAATCCGCCACTGCCGCCGTCCGTGCGCTCGTCCTGATCCTCGGCCTTGTCACCTGAACGGTCGCCGGATGTGTCATCGGCGGCTGTGCTGTCGTCCTCGCGCGCCGATTGATCCTCAATGCGGTCTTCATCGGGGGCAGGGGGGTCAAAACCGTCCTTGGCGGCATCGGCGTAGATATCTTGCAAGGCCGTGTTCATGGCCTGATCGGGGTGCGCGGCCTGCTCAAAGGCGGCTTGCAAGTCTTTGGCGGCGACAAACAGCTTTTCATCGCGGCCAGAGGCGATATCCATAGCGCGCTTCTGGCTGTCGAAGCTGTGCTTTTGCTGCATGTCGAACCGCTCGCGCTTCTCAAGATCGGCCAAGGTATCAAAGGCGGGCTTGAATGCCTGCTCGACTTCTTTGACGGCTGCGCGTTCGTATGTCTTGATCCGGCCTCCAAGATCGCGCCGCTGCTGCCGGTGCCGGTCGGCAAGATCGTCCCGCGCCTGCTTGGCCGCGTTGCGGTTCACAACAGCGTTGAATGCGCCTGTGAGAAACGCGGTTTCGGCCTTGGCATCGCCCCGGATCACGGCGCGGGCGCGTTCCTTGATAAACGCGGTCAGGCGCGTGGCCGCGTTACGCTGCTGGCGGGCAAGGCGGTCGGTTTCCGCCTTTTGCTCGCCGTAGAGCGTCCGCCAGTGGCTTTTGCTGCTGTCCTTGAGGGCAAGGCGCGCAAAATCCATCTGCGCGTCTCTGCGGGCTTCTACGCCCGCGCGGCGCACCTTCTGCTCGGCTGTCAGGGCGGTGCGGTCATGACCTTCGCGTTTGCGCGCCAGCTCAAGCCGGTAATCCCGCCACCGATGGAACTCGGCGGGGGAATAGCTGATCGTGTCTTTAACAAAGCGTCCCTCACGGCGGGCACGGTTGTTTTCGACACGCTGTTCACACTTGATCTGACCTTGGGCAATCTCAAACGCCTCTGCCCATTCTGACAGGCGCAGATGATCGTTTGAGTGCTTGGCTGCGATTCCGGTTTCAGGATGAACGCGGTTGATGATCAGGTGAATGTGGGGGTGCGGTTCGTCATTATGCGCCACCATCAAAACCTGATGGCCGTCTAGGCCAAGGGCTTTGATCGTCTGCCGTCCGGCCTCGATCATCATGGCCTGATCGGGGGTTTCCCCCGGCTCCCATGACAGGCTGTAGGCGTAGACCGACTGCTTGAGTTTGCGGCCACTCGCAACCTGACCAGAGGCGCGCTTGATGGCCTGCTGATTGTCGGCGGTGTGCGCCATGATCTTCCACGCAAGATCAGGGTTGGACGTAGGCAGGTTTTCGGTATGGGTGAAGGCCACGCGCTCGGACGTGTCGGCCTGCTTGTCATGCAGATAATAGGCCGCCGCGCCCTTGAAGCTGGTGCCCTTGGCTGTGACCTTGGGGATCATGGCGCGGGATCATCGGGGGCAACCTCGCGGGCAAGGATGGCTTCAAGCTGTTCACACAGATGCGCAAGGGCAGGGGGCACGCGCGGATCGCCAGCGTTCAGGCGGTGGGCAATCTGGTTCAGATTGGTGCCGATGCGGACAAGCTGGGTGAACAGTTCGGGCGAAAGGGTTTTACCCTGGCGCACGGTGATACGCCCCTGCAATGCTTGCATGCGGGCGTATTCACTTGGCGCAAAACCGGCCTTGGCAGCGGCTATGTCGAGCGCGATGCGCTCTGCCGGTGTCAGGCGTAAATTCAGGCGAACGTCACGACGTTCGAGGCTGGATTTTGTCGGTCGCGCCATAAGCCCGTCCTTCCATCAAAAGTGATACTCACTGCCGGTGGACGGGCAAGGAGAGGTTTGGAGAGGGAACGTCTCCATGCGCTGCATATGTGCAGTGCCGCGCCGCAGGACAAGAGTTTTTGGGAACCAAAAACATATCTTGCTACCCTTATTCTGCCGACATTTACCATAATCTCATAACGGGATTAGGATTTCGTTAAGGTTTGCCACATGCGCCATCACTGACCTCGCCACTTCCACGGCCATTGAAGTTAAGGCGATATCGGTGATGCTCTCTTTGAATGACGCTCAACCGGCGGCGATGCTATCTCTCAGATGCTCGATCCGTCCCCATGCTTTCTCACGCAACAGGTCGATCAGAACAGGGTCATCGCGCTCATACTCATCGGGGATGAAAAGCGTGATGATGCGGTTATCGGCGGGGCGGTCTTTCTTGAACTTCTTGCGGATATGCTCGCGGTGATGGCTTTCCATCGTCACGATCAACTCTGCCCATGCGACAAGATCGGCGGTCAAAGGATTGGGGCAATCGGGGTCCGTGCCCGCAGACCGCGCCTCGATCCCGTCCATCGCTCTGAACAGGTCTTCGGCGGTCGGGCTTCGCAGCTTGTTGGCGGTGCAGACAAACAGGACTTTCATGATGGGCATGTTAGCCTGATCCGCGCGGCTTGTGAATCCATCATGGATCAAGCTGACACTGACATGAAAGCGCGCGATCAGGCACAGATTGTGCCCGTGCTGCGGCTCTCTCTTTTTGCTCTGGCGGCGGTCGATGCGGTACAATGGAAAGATGGACAATTCTGCAAAACCGCCACACTCAAAACCGGTTGCGCTGACACCGGCACTGCGCAAGCCAAAAGGCAAAGATGCGGGGGGCAAAGACAGCAAAAGCCTCAAGGTGAAGCTGCGCGGTCGGGACGGCGCGCCACTGCGCGCGGACGAGCTGCAACAGGGCTTTTATGAACTCGGTCGCAAGCTGGCCGATTTCGGTGATGTGCGATTCAAGTGGGCGACAATCTACCTGACCGCGATTGATGAGAACGGGCAGGAAATGCGCCTCGACAAATCCGGCGAATGGACGCTGCACCCCTATGTGTCGGCGGCGGATGAAGGCGGGCTATAACCACAATCCAGTCCGGTCTTTGTGGTAAAATTTCAAAAATTGATTATTTATTGGGGATGAGCAAAGCACCATCCCAAAACGGCAACCCTGCCGATCTGTTTTTCAAGCTCTCGCGCGGTGTGCCGGGGCGCGCGCCGCGTGATATGTCGCCGCCTGAAATGTCCTTCGCTGATCCGGCGGCTGTCATGGCCTCGCCTGATCTGGCCTATCAAACTGGCAAGATATTCCTCGGCGTTGTCGGCGGTGATGTTCATAGCGGCACGGCGCGATGGGGCGGGACGGAACGCTATATCACCGGCGGTGCAGCTATCGGCGTTCTTGATGATCGCCACATGCTCACGGTCGCTGGAACGCGGGCAGGTAAAGGCCGCTCGGCCATTGTCCCAAACATGCTGCGCTATCCCGGCTCGGTGCTGGCGATTGATCCCAAAGGCGAGCTGGCCAGCATCACGGCGCATGTCCGCGCCAAGATGGACGGCCACAAGGTCTATGTCCTCGATCCGTTCGGGGAAACCATGCCGCCTGCCGGTGAGGATGATGCGCTCGCGCCCCATCGCTGCGGCTTCAACCCGATGGAAGCGGTGCGCGCCACAAACCTTGTTGAAGATGCTTCCCTGATTGCGGATGCGCTTGTCGTCTCGGATCGCTCAAACGATCCGCACTGGACGGAAAGCGCGCGCACCCTGATCGAAGGGGTCATCATGCTGGTGGCCACGCACCCTGTGTTCAAGGGCAAGCGTGATCTGACAACCGTTTATCGGCTGATCGGCAAGGGGCTGGATATGCCCGCGCCGGAGGGTGAGAAAAAGCGTGATGGCATGGAACTGCTCAAGCAGGCCATGCTGACCGCGCCGCAAGAGGCAATCCAGCTTGCAGGGGCAGATTTTTTCGACCGCCCTGACCGTGAACGCGGCTCGGTGCTTTCGACCGCGCGGCGGCAACTGCGCCCGATGGCCTTTGATGAAATAGCCGCAAGCCTGTCGGCAGGCGGTCTTGATCTGGCTGACCTCAAGCGCGAGTCCGTGACAATCTATCTGTGCATTCCTGCCCGCCACCTTGGCACATGCGGGCGGTGGCTGCGCCTGTTCGTCAATATCGCCTTGCAGGCGATGGAGCGCGTCAAAACCGCGCCGAAAGTCCCTGTCCTGTTTCTGCTCGATGAATTTGCCGCGCTCGGTCCGATGCGCCAGATCGAGGACGCGGCGGGGCAGATCGCCGGATATGGCGTGAAGCTGTGGCCAATTTTGCAGGATTTGGGGCAACTCAAAGCCCTCTACAAAGACCGCTGGGAAACCTTCATGGGCAACGCAGGCGTGCTGCAATTCTTTGGCAATTCTGACCTGACCACGCTTGAGTGGATCAGCAAGCGGCTCGGCAAAACCGCTGTGGAAGTGCGCGGGCAAAGCACAGTCGCCCCCGGCAGCCGCAACAGCGGCGCAACGGGCGAAAGTTTCTCAACGCAGCTATTCAGCCTGCTTGAGCCGGAAGCGGTCGCTCTGATATTCGGGCGCGCCGATCCGGCATTGCGGCAACTGATTATCCGCCCCGGCCTGCAACCGATGATCTTGCAGCGTGCTTATTACGACAAGCACGAGGCGTTTGCGGGGCTTGTGTCATGAGCAAAAAACCGAAAGCAGAGCGCGTTGAAGCCTTCAAATACCCGCGCGTTTTTGTGCAGGATTATGACGGGATGCCGGTTTATACAATCACAAGCCAATTCATTGTCGTAACATCCTCGGCCAAGGGAATTGTATTTGGTGCCTTGGCCTTTTTGATATCCTATACTCTCGCAACTGGACTTTCAGATTGGGTTCCTGATAGCTGGGAGGGTAATATCTTCATGGCTGGTATGTTATTATTTTTTGCTGGCCCAGTTATATCCTTTTTCTGTTCCACCAGAAATTTACGTTTTGATAGCCGTGATCTGTCGCTATCAGCGGGAGGGTATCGTTATGCCCTCACAGATATTGAAGCCTTTACGGTTGAACCTCATGCGCGTGCGCGTAGCCCGCGCACGACGAAGTTTCGTCACACTGTCAATGTGCTGGCCTATAGTGGCCCATTGGGCGTGAACAAAATCACGCTGGCGGAAGTGCCTAACAATGATGAACACGGCCACGCAGCGGCCATCCGCGCAGCCGTGGACTGGTGTGGGCGGGAAGTTTGGGAGGCACACCGGCAGGCCGGTAACACGCCTGTGGAATCACCAGAGGCAGACGATACCGCGCCAGAAGCCACGAAAGAAAAACAGAAAGACGAAGGGGACTGGCCGCTTTCAGGCTAGGACAAGATCATGGACACAGACCGCTATAGCTACGTTCTCGAACTGCCCCCTGAATGGGGCAAGCGGCTGGAAGCCCTTGCCGCGCGGGTCGGCGGTGATGAGGATATCGAAGACTTCGCTACATTTCTACTAACGCGCGCGGTTGCGGTCATGGAAAACCACGAAGCCGCAGAACTGGAGAAGCTGGAACAGGACTATGCCGAAGACCCTGAGTCATTTGGGAGAGGCATAAGCATCGGCGAAAGCGTTACTGGAAAAGACTTGGGTGATGATATCCCGGTTTAGAATACCGGGATGAACAGCGCGACCGTCACGGTCGGAACCGTCAGTGACCAGTGGGACGTAACCACGGGCGCGGGTGGGGCCAGATATTCAGCGATGGCACCCAGACCAACGACGCTAAGATGTCTGGCCATCCCGTCCGCTGTGTCCGGAGATAGGCAAAAAGGAACCCTTTTGCGCGGCTTTTCCACAGCTCTCTAAGCCTCTGAAATCATTAAAGCTAGAACCGCGCGAAAAGGTGCGGCATAATATTCAGCATGAAAGCGTGGATTATAAAGTGGAGCTGGATAGGCGACCATGCGGCGGTTGACCGCCCTAATATCGCTGTCTTGAGCGCTCGAACATCAGCGGAAACCGTCAGAAGGTACGTTGAATTTCTCTACACTTCGCAGCAAAGCCTGCGGGATCAACTCGATCAGGCGCGCTACAACAAACCGAAACCAAACCCCTATCCGGCGCAGTTTGTCGGAAACTGGCAGGGGGCCATTACATGCGGCCACAATCCTTTTTTGGAAGCCTTTTTTGCCGAAGACGTGTGTCTTGTCATGGGGGACGATGGGTCCGAGCATCTTTCATTCAACCGGCCACGTGTTCCGTCTGCGGTCAGGGGAAGCGAATGAAGATCGGCTATGCCCGTGTTTCCACGGATGAACAGAACCTAGACCTGCAACGCAACGCGCTCGAAGGCGCGGGCTGCGCGCGTATTTTCGAGGATCATGGGGTTTCCGGCGGCGCTGCGCGCCGCCCTGGGCTTTCAGAAGCGCTCTCGGCCATGTCTGACGGGGATGTGCTGGTCGTCTGGAAACTTGACCGCTTGGGGCGCTCTTTAAGCCATCTGGTCAGCCTGCTCGATGATCTCGGCAAGCGCGGGGTTGGCTTTGCCTCGATCACCGAAAGCATAGACACTACAACGGCGGGCGGGCGGCTTGTGTTTCACATGATGGCTGCGCTGTCGGAATTTGAACGCTCCATCATCGTTGAACGCACCAAGGCGGGCATGTCAGCGGCGAAACGGCGCGGAAAACGCCTTGGGCGGCCTGCCAAGTTGACGCCGGAACACCTCGACCACGCGCGCGCGCTACTGGTTTCCGGCGAACACACACGGCGCTCGGTCGCCAAGCTGCTTGGCGTCAACGAGTCCACGCTGCGGCGAGCGCTGAAAGCCTAGGGTCAATCATTTGATTGTCGCTCAAGATTTCGTTGCCCATATGCTACGCATGGGCAACTGGCGGCTGGCCCAAAGGCCAGCCGCGAAATTTTCTACCCTTAAAACAGCGAAAGCTGCGCCCCTTTCCAGTCGATGCGTGCGGCTTCAAAGTCGAGCCAAGCTGTCGCAAATGCAACAGCGCCGCCATGCGCCGCGACATGACCGATTTGCAGGAAGTTTGAGCGATAGCCTGTTTCCGTGACGGGCAGCGGCGTCCTGTCCGCTGCTCGCAACTCGATATGATCGGTCATGCCGAATTTTTCGGGGGTGTATGTGATTTCAACAGTTATGCCACGCCATACGATTATACGTTTTTCCATGGTTCAGCCCTCCTTTTGGGCAGAGCCGCCGCTTACGCGGCGACTCCTTCCATCTGTTCGGGTTGCTTGTGCATGCCGTGCAAATAATCCGCTGCGCGCTGCGCGTGGGCTGCGGCGCCAAAGATCGCCCTTTTGTCCTCCTTCAAGACTTTGAGCCAGCTCTGAATATAGGCGGCATGTTCTTCGCGGGGCTGCGGTGTGAGTTCAAGATCGGCACAAAGAAACGCCGCGCCAAGTTCGGCAACCAGTTCTTCGCGGGCGTAGCCTTCATCGCCCCATTTCTTGCGCCCGAATTCGCGGTCAAGGCGCTTTTGGTGCTTTGTCCAGTGTGTCAGCTCATGGGCAAGCGTGCCGTAGTAAGCCTCGGGGCTGCAAAACGTCTCAAAGTAAGGCATCTGCACATGATCGGAACCGCCGCTATAGTAGGCTCTGCTCCCGCCATGCCTGATTTCTGCGCCTGCTTCCGCAAAAAAGGTTTCCGCATGTTCGATGCGCTGTTCTGGCGCGATGATCGCGGGTGGTTTTTCGTAGTAATGCTCGGGCAAGCCTTCGATCTGCTCCACGTTGAAAACGGTGTAACCTTTCATGAACGGGATTTGCCGCTCTTCCTCCTGTCCGTTTTGGCCTTCCTCGGTCTTGGTGAAGGTGTCGGCATAAACGACCAGATTGCCGCGCTCGCCTTTGCGGACGTTCGCGCCAAAGGTCTTGGCCTGCTTGAAGGTCATCCAGTAGGGCGAACAATAGCCGCCCTCCATCGCCGCGCCCCAAAGCATCAAAATGTTGATACCGCTGTAAGTTTCGCCGTTATGGCGCAAGGGTTTGGTGATCCGCCCCTCAAGGTTTCCACTGCTCCACGGCTTAAGCCAAGTCAGTTCGCCTTTCTCAAGATCGGTTACGATTTTGTCAGTCACTTTCTGGTAAATGTCCTGTTTCATTGTCTTTTTCCTTCCTAGATTACTGGTTGCGCATGTAACCAGGACTAGGCCCGCGCCGATGAGCGGGGGGATGCGGTCAAGACCCGCGCGGCGGGAGGGGGATCACCCGCCCTGCACAAGCCGAAGGCGCGGAAGGACGGGGATACGCGCCGCGCGCGCCCCAAAGGGCGTTCAGGTCTTGATGGCGGGGGGTAAGACCCCCTTCTGTTTTGAAAAAAAGACGTCAGCCTCTCAAGGCTGGCGGTTGATGCGCAAGGGATGGAAGCCGCATGGCCGAGACAGCCGCAGGCAGGCTCGGTTCACGACAGCCCTCCCCCGAAGGGGTGCGCTTAATACCTCACGCCCTATCTTTCTGGGTGTTTTGTTGGGTATTTTCAGGCGTCTGCTATTGGGGCTGCTATAAATTTGCGTGACGCGGGCGATCCGTTAAGATCAACTTCCCTTTGGGAAATCAGGTCAGTAGAGTCGAAGCCGATGAAAACTGCGACAAGTCCTAAAAAAGTAAGACTGCAATCACTATATGTTGTAGCTGAAAGACGGCGCGCAGCGAGGACTAGCATGGGCGATGACGACGAAAACAAGCCAAAGGGTTTTGACATTTCAAAAATTGAGGGTCTTTCAGCTTACGATCAGGGCCGGTCCGTAAGGAACGCAAGCGAGATAGTTGAAAGGATGACGGGCGGTAGCAGTGCCGTCCAGCAGGCAATGCGTGACATTGGCGGCGTCGGCGCGTTCGCGGAAGCCGCGAGGGCCGCTAGTTCGCACAGCTTTATGCAAGATCAAATGGACGCGATTAGGGCCACCAGCGTCTTTTCTGATCAAGTCACAGCCCATCAGGACGCTTTGAGCGCGCTAGCCATGCCTGACATGAAAGAACAGTTAACCGCCATGACTGGCGCAGCCGGTGTCATGGACCAGTTTAGGGCTGAGCAAAATTCCTTTGCAGAAGTCGATAGACTTGCCCTTGGCGGTTTACCAGAAGGCTTCATAGACAACCTGACTGGCGCGAGTGCAGTGTCTCGCTTGATGGAAGATATGCGCGAAAATCACCGTTTGATGTTTCAGCACGTTGATATGTTCGACGATATGCGCCGCTCAATCAAAGCGGTGACGGCGTTTGATCTGAATAGTGTGCTGAATATCCCCCGTATGGACTCCTTGTATGAGGCATTGGGTATAGACCGAATTGGTCAGGCATTTGCTGCCGCTGACGCGGCGAGCGCGCTTGGTCTTAACGCAACATTCAACGATGATATCCGGTCTGTCACTTCTCTAATGAATGAACAGATTTCAGCATTTGGGTTGGCTCAAGAGGCCGCGTCAGCGGCGCTCGGCTTTGGCCTATCTGATAAGCTGGAAGTGATGCTGGCGCGTAGTTTCGCGGCTCAAGAGGCGCTACTACAGGAGCAACGCGAAACTACGAGGGACGCGAAGGCGGACGCAGCTTTCCATCGCCGGAACACAACGATTGTGGTTATCATCAATATTTTGATGTTCCTTATGGCCATTGCGCTGCAAATTGAGGACCGCATTTCCGACCGGGACGCAGCGGTACGGGCCAATATAGAGGCGTTGCAGCAAATGCAGCAGTCTTTTGACGGTATGGCATCTCAGCTTGAAAATATACAGACCCAACAGGGTGCCGCGTCAGCGGAAGACCAAGCTGCTGATGCAGAAATAGCAGATATTCTGCGGGGCATCGCAGCAACATTGGCGAAACAGGCTGAATCTGACACTTCTGCGATTGCTGAGGCCGGATCAGACGGCGAAAATTAGTCACATCCGTAGAGATTAACGATCCTAGACGTGAAATAAGTCAGCAAACTGCGCGATAGCGCAATTGGTGGAGCGCTCATACCGTCCATTCTCACACTTTCGATGAACGGCCGCAAAGTCCAGCATAGCGCCAGTTCAAACACAGCGCAGCGAATGCCCGTTTTACCCAATCGGATCAAGCGCGAGGTGTGCAGAAATCTTGATTTATGCACGGCACGCCTAATCATGACACGTTATGTAGATGTCTTCGAGCCCCCACAAAAACATACTTAGCAAACGAAAAAGGGGCTGCGTGAACGCGGCCCCTTCCGTTTTTTTTACACCTGCGGATTATTTTCCGTCAGACTTACTAGTCGAGACAATTCGACCAGACGAAACGACAGTACCCTGCTCCCTAGTCACCGACTTAGAAGACCCATCACTGCGCTGCGTGTGGGTGGTGACTGTGGTTGGCTTGCCATCAGAACGATTCGTTGTTGTGGTAACCTTGGTCATAGTTCTACTTCCTTCTTGTTTGCCGTGTTGCTCACTTAAGGAGTGGATTACTTGCCAGTCTGGCTCTTGTGGTGATCGACGCCATCCTTATAGTCACTCCGACGCTCCGAAATTTCCCGGCAGCCGTCAGATGACCACGTAAAGAGTTCTTCAACATGGCTAACCGGCGGATTATGGTCATTGTTCGAGGCGTCTGTCTGCCCTGCGTTATGATCGCGGCCCATTGCTTTCTCCTTTTGGCTTGGTTGCGTCAACTGGCTTAGAACCTGCTGACGATGATCTATATCTACCATGCCATACCACCTGCGTCGTCCAACGGGCGCACCAAAAACTTGGATTCTAAATTTTGACAGTATTTATCAAAAGGGACATAGTAACAGACCTGATCAATAAAAAATTTGGTGGGATAATTGAGCTAGCTTCTGATTGGGAAGATATTTCACTAGCTGATCCAGATTTCCCTCCAGCAAAGAAGCGTTCCAGCATATACAAGTGGCTTTCCAGTGGCGTTCCTGTTCACGGTACTAATAGTCGGTACACTATATTGGCACTATCCGGCTTATTAGATATTGATCCTCTATGCATCTTTGACTTCAAGCGTAATGGATACTTTTCTAGTTTTACAAAAATTCGTAAGATTATTTATCTAGGCCAAGATTGCGCATTCCGACACATCCGATCAGGTGTTCCGACGACATATGATCAGCCATTCCGGAGTATCCGATCACCCCGAGATGACG
>Ga0136604_1001214_pt1 | contig 11736 bp, 19 predicted proteins | sample AntRauFillE10628_FD_104928 | JGI IMG/M metagenome (GOLD analysis project Ga0136604, IMG submission 104928) | Saline lake microbial communities from Rauer Islands, Antarctica - Metagenome Filla E10 #628 | ecosystem: Environmental > Aquatic > Non-marine Saline and Alkaline > Saline | place... | reverse complement strand
GATAAAAGAGTATTATATCCAAACAAAGAAAACGGTATTGCAGTATTGGTACCAAGTCCTCATTTTAAAGGCACTATTCAAGAACTAGCAATAAAAGACGTACCGAAGGGGGTTCCTTTTTTAATAGTAAAGAAAGAAGAAATACCCCAAGACAGAACAAATAGAAATCTATGGACTGCCGATTTTTCGCAGCCTGACGGACATGGAGGTTAGAATGACTATTACAATACGTAAAGAAACAGAACAAGAACAGAAAGAACGCATACGTGCGGCGCGAAGAGATTCTTACCCGCCTATCGGCGACCAATTAGACGCGATCTTAAAATGGATAACAAGCGAACGGTTTCAAGGCGAAGATCTTCCGCAAGATCTCGATAACATTATCGGACAGTGGGCGGCAGTTAAACGTAAACACCCTAAAACAGAAGGTAATTAAATGGTCGTTAGATCTACCGGTACTTTTTGCGCGAGCCGAGGGGTTAGACACCCCGGTAATGACATGCCGGGAGGAGGTGTAGCCCCTTTTCTGGCTAAATTTCCCGGGGCGGCCGCGGCCTATTCATTGCGGCAACTGAATAACGATGGTAATTTTAACGTAGTAAAGGTTAGACGCGGTAGCGACGACACAGTCCGCGACTTCACCGCCGGGGAGGTTGCAAACGGCACTCTCGGGTTGTTCATAGGTGCCGGGGATGGTTTCGTAGAAGTTTGGTACGATCAAAGCGGTAACGGTCTTCACGCGGCGCAACCCATAACCTCTAAACAACCTAAAATCGCTAATAACGGGAGTATAATAACCGCCGGCGGGGTAGCGGCTATAGATTTTGACGGGGTTTCTGCTTGGTTAGCTACTTCCGGGTATATGGTCGAACTATCTGCTAACACCGATGTGCAGATAGCCATAGTGTATGAAAGTGCCGAAACCCCGAGCGCGACGAGCTATGTTTTAGTGGAAAGCGATAGTGATGTACCTTATTCTTCGCAGTTCATTGTCGGCAGCTCAGGTACGCAAAGCGACGTTTTGTGGAATAACGGGGTCGTTTTCGGTGAAGCGCCCCCAACGCGTTACCTAGCAGGTTTCCAGAAAACCGGGGCGAACGGTCAAGCTTACGTTAACGGTGCTGTTAGCGGTGCGTCCGCAGCTTTAATTATAAACTCGGAAGTCGGGGACGCGACTTACATAGGTGCTTCGGCCAACGGCGGCAACACAGACCAATACCAAGGCACCGTGCAGGAACTTATCGTGTACCACCACAATAATAACGACATAACAAGGTACGCAACTGAACAAGTTGCTTACTATAATCTATAGAAGAGGTTTAAAATGACATTTTTTCTTATCTTAATTTGTATCAAAGTCGTATTACTCGGCGCGGTCTACGGCCGTATCGACGGAGGCGGCCTCGTTAAAGTTTCCGAGTGGATAGAGCGCAGTCTAATTATGTTTTTCTTCGTTCTGGCGTGTACGCCTTTTGCCGGGTTGTACGCACTATTCGCCTACACCGGCGTCGTAGGTATCGCAACCGGCCACGGGCAATACTTTTTAGCGAGGAAACTTGTAGGACAAAAAGAACATAAAGAACGTGTAGATCCAATCGTTTCGTTATTCTTCGGTAAAGATTGGCGCGCAAACTTCCACCACGAACACAAATTTACAAAAGAAGAAAAACAATATTACGAGAACAACGTAAAAGCGAAACTATATTGGCGCTGCGTGTTCGGTATGTTTATGACAGGATCCTTAGTCGGCTTACCGGCGGCTATCGTGTCTATAGTGTTCGGTCAATATCTTATCGCCGGTGTGTTTGCGTTAACCGGCGTTGTGAAAGCCGCCGCATACGTTTTCGGGTGTGAACTGAAACGTGCTACCTCGAAGAGAGTAAAAGAAACCGAGATCGCAGAATACGCGAACGGCGGACTGCGTAACGTTCTTTGTTTAGTTGTGTTATACTTAATATTGTGAAAGGTTTAAACATGGCGGACATTGACGAACTATCGAGACAGCTTGGCGCGATCCAGTCGGATATAAAACATATTCGCACAACTACAGGCGACACGATAGCACAAGTTCGCACAATATCAACCGCGGCCATACGGCAGGAAGCTTCGGTAAGTTCTGCGCACAAACGCCTAGATCAGATAACCCCAAAAGTCGAAGCGTTGCATGACAGTAAAAACCGCAGCGTAGGGTTTCTAAGCGCGATCGGCATCACCTGCGGTACTATCGGCGCGATCGTAGTAAAATTCTTATCAAGCTTGCTACCTCATGTATAAATTCGGCGAAACTTCGAAAAAGCGCCTTGAAGGCGTCCACCCTAAGCTTATCTACACGGCAGAAACCGCCTTGTCTTACGGTGTTTTAGATCTTACCGTCGTGCCGTACGGCGGCCTTCGTACAATCGACGATCAGAAAGATCTTGTCGCGCGCGGCGCTTCACAGACAATGCGCAGCAAACACCTTCCACAAAACGACGGTTACGGTCACGCCGTAGATCTTGCGCCTTATCCGGTGGACTGGCTTGATATACAACGTTTTGTTATGGCCGGCTCTTTAATGTTTCGCGCGGCCGCAGAACACGGATTGATCTTGCGCTGGGGCGGCCATTGGCGTAACTTTAAAGATTACCCACATTTTGAGATAGTGAAAATATTATGATACAATACATGCCCTTTATTGGTGAAACGCTAGGACGTTTTTTCGGCAACCGCGAGAAACGCGAAGAGTACCAAGCCGATGCGCGCGGCGCCGTATATAAACAATTCGCAAACGAGTTCGGACATTCTCGCACGTGGTGGGATAGTCTTATCGACGGTTTAAACCGATTACCACGGCCGATAATGACTTTTGGTACTATCTGGCTTTTCTATTACGCGGTAAAGGATCCGGACGGGTTCGCAGAGAGTGCACAAGCGTTACAAGCTATGCCGAAAGAAGGTTGGATGGTCTTAGGTGCCGTCGTAACATTCTGGTTCGCTGCGAAGCTACCGAAAGACTTCGGCAGATTGAAAATGTATGATACGGCCGCAAAAGAGATAAGTCGTAAAAGCGACGAGAGATCTCGCGATGTGGGTTGGAGTGATAAAGTCGATAAGAGATACGCTCGTGACGATTACGACAATTTAAACTAGATCCGCGAACGCGTCTTGTTCGAGTTCCGCCCGCTTTTCGTCTATAAATTTTTGTAGTAAATCAAGATGCCATTCTTCGACCTTTTGATCGAGGCCTACCGATAACGGCGAGAACGCATGTCCGCCTTTTAATTGAAACGAAACGAAACGCACTTCGTATTGCTCTTTACACCGCGCGTTTCGTTTTTCTTGAAAAGAACTCATGCTTCTAAATACCCTTTTTCTTTCAAAGCGAAAAAGATGTCTTTACAGGCGCGCGTATCCACCATAGCGTCGTGCGCGTCTTCGCCGATATCTTTATCACAAAAGAACTTTAAACCTTCGGCGAGTGACGGCCACTTGTACGCAGAGCCGCTACTCTTTGGTATTTTACAGATATTCGTTGTGTTTTTCATTGTACAGAAAAGCGCACTTGTCGGAGGCTCTAACGCCTCGCCGTTACACTCGCCGACGATCATTTTCCAGTCAAAATCTATATTGTGTGCTACGATAAGTTTAGCTTTGCGCGCTATGATCCGGAACGTTTGAAGCGCCATACGGGGTTTTACGCCGTAGGTGTCGCACATTTCGCTGGATATACCGTGGATATTGTAAGCGCCTTCCGTCATTAAAGACGTTTTTTGCGCGATCAACGTTGAAAATTCTGTTAACGTGCGGCCGTTCTTGTCGGTCAAAATCATAGCCAACTGGCAAATCCTACCTTGTTTCGGATCGTCCGGGTGTTTCTTCGGACTATGAAAACCTGTTGTTTCCGTATCGAAAAATAAATATGTCATGTGTTTTCCTTTCTTGTTTTCATTGCGTTCATAAGTAAATCTTGTACCGAAGCTTTGGTTTCCAGTCGTTCACGGACGAGGTCTTCAATCGTACCCTCGGCCGTAATGTAATATAAGAACACCGGGCGGTCGTATCCGGCTTGTCGTTGGCGCATAACCCCGATGCGTTCTATGATCTGGTCGTGTTCTTCCAAGTTCCAGTTCACCGAAAAAAAGCACAAGATGTTTCCACCGTGTTGTAGGTTAAGGCCGTGTCCGGCGCTTGCGGGGTGTGCAAACAATATCGGTATTTTACCCGCGTTCCATTGTTTTATCGTCTTCGGATCCTTATCAAGAACGCGGCCTTTCTTGAAACGCTTCTTTAAACGATCTAAGTCACTTTTGAAGTTATAGGCCACCAACACCGGCATACCGGCCGCTTCTTCTATAACGCTTTCCAGAGCGTCCAGTTTGGCGTCGTGTATTGTCTCGTACTTTTTACTACCGTCTTCGGTGTAGATACTGCCGTTGGCGATCTGTAAACACTTCATGGTTTTAACGGCCGCGTTCACCGCTTCGACGCTTTCAAGATCGTTCAACTCGGCGAACATGGTTTTTTCCATATCCTTGTATATTTTGAGCGCTTTCGGTGGTAGCTTCACTTTTATGCGCGATACTATAGGTTCTTCGATGTCGAAAAAGTCTTCGGGTTTAACCGATATACAAGCGCCTTGCAATTTTTCTTCTATCTCTTTTTGTGAATGAGGGAGCGGATCCAGGCTGAAACCGTTAAACGAGCGTTGAAACCACCGATCGCGGTAGCTTGTAAAGGTGCGCCCTAAACGTTCCCCTGCGTCGATAAACCAATTTTGACCCCATAGATCTATCAAACCGTTCGGTGCAGCCGTGCCGGTTAGGTTGACAAACCGGGCGGATTTATGCGCGACATAAGCAAGATATCGTGCGCGTTTTGCGCCTTGGTTCAATCTGAAACCTTTTAATTTCGTGCTTTCGTCTGCGACGACCATGCCGAACGGCCATTTACGGATCTGTTTTCTCTTCTGGCCTTTCTTTTCCGGCATTTTAAAATATTGTTCTATTAACCACGGTATGTTCTCGTAATTTATTGTGTATACGTCTGCTTTCGTTTTTAAAGCCCGTAGACGCGTATCTGCGTCGCCAATGATTGCTGATACCTTCAAGTGTTTTAAATGATTCCACTCGTCCACCTCGTCCGGCCATGTGGACGCTGCGACACGTAGCGGCGCTAATACGAGAACCGGACGCGTTAAGATACCGGCGAGGCGTAGATATTCTATAGCGGTGAGCGTGGCGACCGTCTTACCCATACCCATACCCGCCCACACATTACCGCGGGGGTTATCGAGTATGAACGCGATAATTAGGTCTTGCCACTCGTGCGCTATAAAATCTTTAGACATTGCGGGTTATTTTCCCTATGAAACGATGCACGGCTATAAAGCTATCTAAAACATACACAGGTATTCCGCGCGAGTTCATAAGTTCATGTTCGCGTAATTGATGCGGCTTAGGTTTTTCGCCGGGTGCTTTACATTCCGTCCAGTGACCGCCGTTAAGCATAACGAAGTCGTCCGGTGCGCCGTTACGACCTAACCACGAAACGCGGCGGTATTCCCCGCCCGCTTCTTGTACGCGCTTCTTGAGATAAGCTTCTATGTCTCGTTCTCTAATCATTTTTAATCCTTTCTATATCTATAATCTTCAAAACCACCGGCGGCGAGGGGTAGATCCTTACACCATTTGGGGTTCGTTTCTAATAATGCACTTAAATGTTCGTGACTATATTCGTCTGTATCCGGCGCTTCGGTAATAAGTTCGTCGTGAACCGTTAAAACGGTATTGTATCCTGCGTCTTCGACCGGTAACATACGCCACGCCATAACGTCTCGCGCGCTAGATTGACAGATATTCTCTAAAAGCTTACCGCCGTAGGTACGAAGTCTTTTCCATTTACGCGTATACGGATGTACACCCATATACGAGATCTGGCCTTTCTCGTCGATCTGCGGCGCCGGGTAACACAAACACGCCCCCGACGGTAGTACGCAGCGCAGCCAAGATCCCGAACGGTAGAAGATAACGCGGCGCACTCTTACTTTCGTCTTAGGGTTCTTAATCGCCTTGCGCGCGCCGTTTTCGAGTTCTTTCCATAGCGCCGCTATGTTCGGGTGTGCTTCGCGCCATAATCTTTTCAAACCGTCCATAGCCATATAAACAGGCGGTTTCAGGCCGTAATCGCTGCGGCCTTGTTCCATCTGCCATTGATGGAACGCCCTGGCTTCTTGCTGTATATCCCCCGGCAGTTTAGGCCATGCGGTGCCGGCCAGAAAGTCAAGGTCGATACCGTAAGTCAACGCCCCTGTTAAGAAAGCGCCGACACCGCCGCCATATTGTAACATAAGTTCCATGACTTTACCGATCTGCCGGTCGTCTTTGTCAACGCTCGCCGGATCAACGTTAAAGGCTTTCCCGTATGCTACTTTATATAAATCGTGACCCGTTCCGTTGTCGTAATCCCGGAACGCTTGAAGTTTCCAATTCTCATTTGCAAACCACGCGCCTTTACGGCCTTCAATGTTCGATAGATCTGATACATAAAGTTTCTTGTTCGGTGAAGCTTTAATACACCCGCGCACCGCCGAAGACATTAACCCGATCACGTCGTCGGGATCTATCAAGTCAATAACGTTAAGTTTAACCGCTTCGATCGCTTGTAAAATATCGTCGTTGCGGTGTGTCGGCCTTGGTAAGTTCTGCGGCTGAAATATCCGCCCCGCCCAACGACGCGTTCTTGCTGCGCCGTCGTACTGTAACGTACCACGGAGGCGTCCGTCGTGGCCGACAGAGCGTATCAAGGCGTTATACTTAGACGTGGATGTCGTGGACGCTTTTTGTCTTATGCTTAACAATTCTTTTACTTCCACCGGTAGATCGGGATCTTGTAGGCGTTTTTCGATCGTCGCTTTTTGCATATCCGGCAAATGTACGCCGTAGCTTTCCACAAGATGTTTTAAAAGCTTGTCGCGCTGCGTGGTTCGCTCGACCTCGTTATCGGTTATATCTTGCGTTCTTTTCGATAGTTTCTTCTGGCTTTTCTTAATCGCTTTAACCGCGGCCGTAGCAAGTTCGAGATCCACTTCAAACCCGCGGTCGTTTATCTTTTGGTCAAGTTCCCAAAGTCTGCGTTCCATACCTTCATAGTTCCAGTTCGGCATTTTACCGTGTATGTAACGCATAGACGCGATATCGTTACCGGCGTAATCTATGAACTGCGCCCACTCTTCGGGGTGTGTTTCTTTCGTCGCGCGATCTAAAGTCCAGTTTTTCGGCCGCGGTTTACAAAATAAATTGATAAGGCTTTTACCGGTCTTCTCTTTCGCAAGATCTACCGGTACGTCGAGCGCGACACATAACTGACTTAAGCCTGCCGGTAGTGCGTGAGCGAGCGCTTGCACCATAGTATCGTGTATCTGCGACACCGGTATGTCTATATCTAGCGCGGCGCGGATAACGGCGCGGTCAAAAGCGCTATTGTGAAAAACTTTAGTGACGGCGGGATCTACTAACATATATTGTATATCTTCCAATAGCGTCTCACCGGAGGTGAGATCCACGACCTCGATATCGCCGCCGGTGCCGACCGCATACGCGAACAACGTTATTTCAACGTCTTCGGCGTACCGATAGTGTCCGTTGCGTATAGGCGTTGCGCTATACGTTTCTGTATCACAATATAAATATGTCATTTTATCCGTGTATAGTTGGCGGGCATATCTCTTTGCCCGTATGTCGATTTATGGCCGCGCCATGCGATGCGCAACGTTGTTTCAATACTTCTTCTTGTCTACCCATTTCGCGATCAAAAGCGGTATGCAGAACTGTTACGGCTGTGAAAACGCAAAATATCGTTAAGGCGCAAACCGCTATAGATTTTATAATAAGTCGTGTCATAACAAGTTCTCGCCTTCCAGTTCGTATTCTACCAATTTGATAATGGCGCTCGCTTCGGTGTTCAAAACGTCCGCTAAGTCGAATAACCGGCTTACGCTAATACGGTTCTTTCCAGTCTCGTATTTTTGTAATTGCTGATAAGATACCCCGAGAGAAGCGGCGACACGTTCTTGCGTCAACCCCGCCCGATCTCGAAGCCGTCTTAATACAGTACCGGTCATTTTATCGACTTTATGCGACATAGTTAAGTCCTTTCAGGATCTTTCGAAAATAACGTCGGCTCGAGTTCTTTTTCGACAAGGCGCATATACCCGATCTTATCGTGCCAACTATCGTGATGTTCTGGATTGCCGTTTAAAATGCGCGCGGTCTTCGTTGCGTCCATTTCCAAAGCTTCTCTTTTAACGTCGTCGAGTAATTCCCAATTCGGGCTATTACGCAGCGCCGCTTTAATGTTTTGAGCAATACGGCACGTTTCTTTAAAGTCGCCGTAATACTTGTTCCGCTGTTTAAGTGTCTCGTCTACAGTCATGTGTATATCTTTCTTAAATTAAAATTAACGAGGCGGCGTTAAGCCGCCCCGCATAGTTTTCGCCGTTCTAGGCGACGTCGTCAATGTCGTCGAAATCTTCTTCGTCGTCAAAGTCGTCGTCTGCACCTTCCCCTAGATCGTCGAACTCGTCTTCGGATACCGGAATACCACCGCCGAAAGCGTCGCCTTCTTTGTAGAACTGTACGCCGCGTAGTGATGCGTTGATGCGTTGTCCGTATTGGTTATCCTGCGCCCACAACTCAATAGAGCCGTTAACGTATGAGCCTGAATATGGCCGGCCGTCCGCTTGCGTAAGCGGCGTACGGTCGCGATCTAAAACCATAGGACGTTTCGCGTTAGAAGCGCGAACAGCCATATTGTCTTTGAAACCGTCATAAACGTTACCTTCTTTATCGGTCATTTCGTTACCGTCAAGGAGGCAAACACGTTCTTTCTTCATAAGGTTCTTCAAAATCGTTTCACCTTTAGCGCCCCACTTAGTAACGGCAACGTCTTTCATCGCCGATCTAATCGCTTTGTGGTTCGCGCCGCCTTTTTCAAAGATAAAGACGCAAGAGTGAGTAGGGGTACCGTCATTGACGGCCTTCGCTGTGAACAACTCGGCGAAACCGAGCCGCGCGTTTTTAATCTTAACAATCATAGTATATTCCTTTCTTGTGTTAAGTTAGTGTTTCCGTATTATGTATCTTCGGCGGTTAAATCGTCGAAGTCTTCCGATACGGGCGAAAGATCAAGCGCTTTACGCTTATCACTTTCCGGCGCTACGGCCGGCTTACCTTCAGACTGTGTAATAAGATCTTGTAATTTATTCCACTTTCTCGGGTTTTGTTTTAATAGTTTTTCAGTCTGCGTCGGTGAAACAAGCTTTTTCGTGTACATGTCGTCTTGTTTAATACGCATTGATTTTAACGTCTCTTCGGCTTCGTTCGCGTCTACCCACGACCGCGCGCCGCGTTTACCTTTAACCAGTTTATAGCCGGGGATCTCAGTACCGTCCATAAGACGCGCGTATGTCTCGGCGCGGATCGCTTTACACCAGTCTTGGATAAAATCGACCTTCTTCATACAAGACGCGAGCCACATATTCGCGGTTTCTTCGTCGTTATATTCTTGTGTTAAGTCTATAGTGTGGTCGACAGCGCATTGTTCTTCGTCAAGATCTTCGAACTCGTCCGAAGTGGCGACGTCTCGTTCGCCGAAAACAGTACCGGCGACAGCTTCGCGCGCAGCCGGGCATATCGCTTTTGCTTTACAAAACCGGCATTGTTTCTCGCCGGGGTTCAATATGAGCTTTTCGGGCGGGGTGCCTTCTCTTAAAAGTTCGCGTTGGCGTTCGGCGATCTGGCCTTGTGTTTTAAGCTTCTGCGCGAAATGTCTCATATCCTGCGCTTCGTAAGTGTGTTCGCTGATATGCTTAAGGCGGATCTGGTGTATAACCAAGTTCACCTTTACGACGTCATAACCGACAAGTTCGTAAGCGTCCATTACGCCGCAGCCGTATGTCATAAGCTGTTCATTCCCTTCGGCGTCAACTTTAACACCCATTCCGTATTTAAGATCTTCGACAGATAATAAGACGGTATCGTCATTAAATTCTACCTGTATCACAATGTCGGCCGTGCCGGATTGGTTCGGTATACCGATAACGGCTGAAAAGTCGACTTTCTCTTCTACGTGAAGCGTTACTTCTTTAACGTTCGGTAACATTTCGAACTCTTCCATACGCTCGATAATACTATCGACATAATTCTGTACATGCTCGACCATATCTTCGGTAACTTTCCAAGATACAGGCTCGCCGCGTTCTTCCCAAGCGATATATTCGTTAAGCATTTCGGCGGCGTTCGGTACTTTGTTTGTCAAGACCATTTCGGCCAGTTCATGCGCTGCGGTGCCTTCTAGGGCATATTTACTCGTGCTATCCGGTCTATCTTCCGATAAGGCGACGGATCCCGGGCAACGGATATATCGCGCTGCGCTTGACGGGCTGTATAAAGAGTGTCCGCTTGCGGGTGTTTCGTGTGTATTAGTCATTGTGTATCCTTTTATAGTGTTCGGCGGCTTGGCGGTAGCGGTGGGTGGCGTCAAGATCTCTTTCTCGCTCGGCTTGGTATGCAAGACCCTCATACTTTTGTACAAGTTGTTTTGCGGTACCACGAATAACTTCGTCACCGATTTTAGAAGTGTAAATCTTTGAACGCCCCCGATCCATTATGTTACGTCCTCTTCTTCGATCCCGGCTTTAAGCATGTCGAGATATTCTTGGTACTGATCTTCTTCAAGATCTTTCGCGGAGTTGACATTGCGGCCAAACTGCGCAAAAACTTCTTGCAGACCTTCACGACCTTTTACGCGAACAAAAGCAAGCGTTTCTTTTTTAACAGTATCGTACGGAACTGTTTTACTTTTCGGCTTGTCTTTCTTTGGAGCTTCTTTCGGCTCTTCTTTCGGCTCTTCTTTCGGCTCTTCTTTCGGCTCTTCTTTTTTAGGCTCTTCTTTTTTAGGCTCTTCTTTTTTAGGCTTCTCTTTCTTCGGAGCTTCTTTTTTAGCTTGACTCTTAACAGTTGGCACCGAAGCCGTCTTAGTTAAAGTGTCGATCTTCTCTGTAAGGCCGTTGATTGCCTCGGTAAGATCGCTTAACGTTTTTTCAATAGACATGTGTGTTCCCTTTCTATAGTCTAATTAACCCGAACACGCGTTAACTTTTTGCGATATTCGATGTCTATTTCTACCCGCTTAAATTGTTACCGTCAACAGTTTTTAAAATATTTTATTAAATTATTTTTATTAACAACCGCTAACGCTTACCCACGTTCATTTACGTTCCTGTATTATTTTTTGCATAAATTTATATGAATTTTTTAACTTGCCCGCATAGGTTTTATTTGTTATTCAGTAAAAGTCAATAAAACTTAAAAGAAGGATACCCACAATGTCTAAAAAACAAAACACACCTGAATATATTATGATCGAACTCGGCAATCGCAATTACACAATAGCAAAACGTATTGTCGGATATGTTACCGAATATATTATGATCGCGACGTGTCGCAGCCGCGCCCACGCACAAAACTTGGTTAAACTTTTAAACGGCGGTAAGTGATGTCGGATCTTACTCTCGATATGGTTTTAAAAGCTAAAAAACTTTTAGAAGAACAGCCGTGTGAATATTTTATGGGTTTTTTTTTGTAGACGACGCAGAAGCGGCGCGAAAAACATGGAACGAGACAATCGATCGTTTGGTAAAAAGCAATCCAGCTCTAACAGAGAGCTTAGAAAGGTATAGACAATGACAGATAACACAAG
>Ga0136604_1001212_pt1 | contig 11748 bp, 9 predicted proteins | sample AntRauFillE10628_FD_104928 | JGI IMG/M metagenome (GOLD analysis project Ga0136604, IMG submission 104928) | Saline lake microbial communities from Rauer Islands, Antarctica - Metagenome Filla E10 #628 | ecosystem: Environmental > Aquatic > Non-marine Saline and Alkaline > Saline | place... | reverse complement strand
ATAGCTTCCTCCACGACATCTAGATCTTTGGCCGTATAGCCAAATTCGTTTTTCAATCTACCCGTGGCATGACAGTCAGCTTTGTCTTCAATAACTTGATGATCCTCACGATTTTTATAATAGCCGTGCTCTTTCTTATGCTCATAAGCGCGTATAGCATCCCCCGAACTCAAATGATAACATTCATGAGCAAAAGAAAAGTCCCGCGCCACAGAGGCCAAATCTTCAAAAAACGCATGCTCATAAAAAATAGCCGGCTTTGAAATCGGGTCGGTCTCTAAATACCGTGCCCCCGCCTCCATGACATAAGGGTGGACAGGTATTTTATCTGCCCGCAGATAGGCCACTTCTTCGCCGCGCTTATCAGTACAGGCTGGAAAATCATAATCGGACAAAGGTACAATATCCGGATCCTTATCAGCAGGCTCGGCAAAAGCCGCCTGAGCCATAAAGATATTGGCAAGTACCGTATGGGCAATAAAGCGTTTCAACATAAGCTTTTACCTTTGTAACACGGATTTAATTTACCATAATTCAAGGGACTTTTCAAGGCCAATCTTTCATTTCATAATATATCGCCGCGACAATAAAAAAAGCCTGACGCTTTCGCTGTCAGGCTTTTTTCTTATATCAAAATCCGATATTACGCGGCTTTAAGATTCGTTGCAGAATCCTTGCCTTTTTCAGACGTAATCTCATAAGAGATCTTTTGACCTTCGTCCAGTCCACGCATACCAGCGCTTTCAACAGCACTTACATGTACGAATACATCTGATCCGCCGTCTTCTGGTTGAATAAAGCCGAAGCCTTTTTGTGGGTTAAACCATTTTACTGTACCTTGAGCCATGATGGCCTCCTTTTAAAATGCACTCTCGTGCGGAATTGCCGCACAACCATTGTGCGGTCCATTATCGAAAATAGTGATTTCTTGGGGAAGCCTTATCAGCTAGCGAACAAGTCGTACTTAAATCTCGAATAAGAATAACTATAAACGCAATGGCGAGAATAGCAAGCTTTTAACGAAAATAACCTTTTTTACACCTGTAAATCAGCATATCTTACTATTATTGCTTACTTTTTAAATCCGGGACGTTTGCGATCACGCCTGTTATGAGCTTCATTTTTATACTCTGATCCCGTTTTTAGAATAATTTTAGGGTCGAAAACGATATTCTGGTCTTCATTGCGCTCAGCCTGCTTTTTAACATCCGAGACAATTTTTTGTGCAATACCGGGGTGAAAGACACTCCGCGGAATTTTTTGAGCACCAAAACTAAAGCTGACCCCTGTCCGGTCCGGCGCCGTTGGATGGGGCAGATCATCCAGCCCCGCTTCCGTCACAAGCTCACGGGTATAGTCATTTATATTATTAATCAGTTGTTGAATATCCGACGGTTCATCCGCCTGCATGACAATCGCCAACGCATTCTTACTGGCAATCTGATGAACCTCGACATTAAAAACGCCATACTCCCCATGGATCATCCCGTTTTCGTATTGTTGGTCCACGGCATTTTTAATGCCTTTTGTCAGTTTCTCGATAACACGATCACAAAACTCATGACCATATGCTTTGTTAATGCCGCCTAAATTGGTTTGCTGCGCTATAATAAAATAGCCCTGCTTATCAAAATTACGGCTGGCCCCCATCACGGCCTTGTTTACGTCTTCAAGGTTATATATGCCTGTTTCTCTATTCTGGTTATACGCATCAAGGAGACCAGAGAATAACGCTTCTTGCGTCTCATGATGCGGAAAGGATTCAAGATATTCACTAACGTGATTTTTACGAGCAAGCGCAGGCACCGCATGGCTTGCCATCGCGTCTTTATCAATGGCCAAAGGTGCATCAAAAACTTCGGTGATATCAATCTGTTTTTCCCGAACGATATCATAGAAAATGTTAGTTATATTATGAATGACATCCTTGGGAATTTTGCGACGCATAACCCCATCGTTTTTTTCAGCCCGTGCAGCAGCCAACCCGGTTTTTTTGGACTCAACCTGCTGCTCGACCTCAAACTGGGATTTAGCCGGATTTCTAAAATTGGCAACAGCACAAGCACAGACAAAACCACCGCCCATTCGCTGCGGATCTTCCGGTGCTTTACGATGGACAATATTACTTAACTGCAATGCCGCCGAGATTTCTTCGACATCCTCATTGATGTGGTCAATCGCCTTTTTTATATCGTTAAAGCTGTGATTTTTATCCAGCAAAAGATAACCGCCGATTTCATCGCCGCCTTCCCGATATAGATTAATACTGTTGATGCCACCAACTTCGGTCAGACGGGTTTTAATCACCTCGGTAACCAGACGGATGAATTTATTGGCTCTTTTAATGCCCTGTATTGATTTATCCTGATCTATTTGTTCTTCATCATCCAAAGACAGGGCAATATTAATCCCGCCCATATTGGTAATATCACCCCAAATCCGTACCGCCTGAAGTTCCGTCAACAGGTCCGGTTTTTCCTTTTGAAACTGAAGGTATTCTTCAATCAGGCTACGGTTAAAAGACAGATGATCCGGTTTTGCCAACCCCGTCGAAGCATCAACCCGTTTGATTTTAGAACTGATATCAAGCCCCATACTGGCCAGCAAAGCCGGCCAGCTTTCGGTCCGGGCTTTCTGGTCTACAAAAGATTCCAGAATATCCGGATAAGGTATAAAACTCCCCTTTTCCAGCCAGAGCGATTTGATCTCTGACATTGAAATTAACGGAGAATTCTGCGGCATGATCTTTTTCATGTTACCAATACCTGTTTTGCCCTTCATATCAAGACAACTAATGCGATTCCATTATATAGCAAACTTTCTAACGAAAACTAAACATAATAATATTATCCTTAACCTGTTTTAAAATCTCTTTCTATGTCATCATAATTAAAGATTATTTCTCTTTATAAATTCAACCATCCTAAATTGAAACAAGACCCTTCATCGCAGGCAGCTCTCTTAAATAGATAAAGCCCCTCTTATCATGCTGTATTTATCAATTATACAGATTGATTTCTCTTACATTACAGCCTACTAATATTTTCAGTTTCACCGCGCCTCTTTTAAAACAGGATGAATTAAAAAAAATGACAAAAACAATCTACTTTCTGATGTTCTACGGTCTTTTTAGCTTTGTCGCTCTCTCTTCCTCTTTTGCCGATCGTGCAAGCTTGCCAGATGATCATGCCCCGATTGGCGTTATGGGTGACCATAACCATAAACAAGGCGAATGGATGAGCGCCTACCGTTATAGCGGCATGAAAATGGAAGGCAACCGCAGCGGTACCGACAATATCAGCACTGACGAAGTTCTGGATGATTTTATGGTCGCCCCGCTTAAGATGAATATGGATATGCATATGTTTGGTTTGATGTACGGGGCCACTGATAAGCTGACCCTGATGGGCATGGTGCCTTATGTACAAAAATCAATGAGCCTTGTAAACCGGATGGACGTTAACTTTAAAACGAAAACCGAAGGGCTGTCCGATATAAAATTAAGCGGTCTGTATACAGTGTTTGAATCTGAAACCGATGCCAGCCTTCACCATGGCCGGCAAAAATTATTACTTAACCTCGGGGCAAGCCTACCTACGGGTAGTATCACCGAGCGCGGCGATACGCCAGCAGGCAACAATCAAAAGCTGCCTTACCCTATGCAACTTGGCTCCGGTACGGTTGATCCCTTGATTGGCCTGACCTATATTCACAAATACGATGACTGGTCATGGGGCGCGCAGGGCAATCTTATCCTGCGTATCGGCAAAAACGATCAGGGTTATCGTCTTGGCAATGAATTTTCTGCAACGACCTGGATCGCCCGCAATCTTAACCATTATAGCAGCCTGTCTTTCCGGTTGGAGGGTAAATCATGGGGCGATATCAATGGGGAAGATGATGATTTAAACCCGATGATGGTACCTACGGCCCGCACTGATCTACGTGGTGGTGAGCGTGTCGACGCACTAATCGGTTTAAATCTGATAGCGCCGCAAGAGGCATTAGCCGGACACCGTCTGGCAGCTGAATTCGGTTTGCCCGTCTACCAAAATCTTGACGGCCCGCAGATGGAAACCGATTACCGATTTACCCTTGGCTGGCAATGGGCTTTCTAAAAGACCACCCCTTCTTTAGGTCAAGACATTAAAGCTGATCGATGAAGGTCTGGATTTCGGGTAGCAATCCGTAGTCAACCAGATTGTTATGCCCGCCGCCGTCAAATATCTTAATATCCTTGGGCGCTGATATTTTTTCATACAAGCTTTGCCCGTGATGGTGGGGAATCACGCTGTCCTGATTTCCATGAAGGATAAAAACAGGCATTTCTAAATATGGCGCTTTGGAAAGGTTATGATACTTATCCAGAACCATAAAACCAAAAGGTTTCAACCAGGGTAAAACATCCCCCATCGCATCAGGCACGCTGGTAAAGGGCGCTTCCAGAATCAGGGCTTTGATCTCCTGATTTTCCAGTGCCATTTGAGTGGCAACACCGGAACCAACGCTTTCGCCATACAGAATGATTTCTGATGTTTCTATACCTTGTTGGCTTCCCAACCATTTAAGTGCGGCGCGGGCATCACTGTATAATCCCGTTTCTGATGGATATCCCTCATTACCGCCATAGCCGCGATATTCAGCCAGCAAAAACCCGAAACCCTGCTTGCAAAAAAAGTTCTGCTTATACGCGCGATGCGAAATATTACCGGCGTTACCATGAAACATAACCAAAACCGGATTATTACTGTTTTGCTTTGGCGGACAAAACCACGAGGTCAGACCAATACCATCAGCTGTCCGGTAAGATACAGTTTGCGCGCCATATTGATCGGGTGTCGTTGCCCAGTCATCCATCGGTTGATACAGGAAAAATCTTTGCAGGAGGATAATCACGGCAGCGGCAAGTACATAGGCTTTAAGAATATAAAGAAACACCGCCATTATATCCTTTTTCAGGTTACCTGTACTTTCCCATAGCAGAATATTTTTGATTTTCATGACTATATGATCCTGTTTCCTCACAGCTTGTCTATTTTAAACCGGTCGCGCCGATATTACTATTGTAATCTGTTGTCATTGCCGTATAGTGCGCCTGACTTTAAGCATTAAAAGCTGATTGATGCTGGCCTTCACGCTGCCCATTAAACTGCCGCTTTTGAGTCCACCCCAAATTTAAACCTGACTATCGGAGCATAGATTTATGTGGTCTTTATCCTTGAACCATATCAAAGAACAATGGTTCAACAACACACGAAATGATCTTTTGGCCGGTATGGTCGTGGCACTGGCTCTCATCCCCGAGGCGATTGCCTTTTCCATCATTGCTGGCGTTGATCCCAGAGTCGGTTTATATGCATCATTCTGTATAGCTGTTGTCATTGCCTTTGTCGGCGGTCGGCCCGGAATGATTTCAGCCGCGACAGGCGCAATGGCCTTGCTTATGGTTACACTTGTTAAAGAACACGGGTTGGAATATCTGCTTGCGGCAACTGTCCTCACCGGTATTCTACAGATCTTTGCCGGGGCCTTCCGGCTCGGCGCATTGATGCGCTTTGTGTCACGCTCGGTTGTGACCGGTTTTGTGAATGCGCTGGCCATTCTGATCTTTATGGCTCAATTGCCTGAATTCAGTGGTGCTGGACTGAATATGTATATAATGGTCGCCTCCGGCCTTGCGATTATTTATATCCTGCCCCGCTTTACCAAGGCCATTCCTTCGCCGCTGATTTGCATTGTTACCCTGACCGCAATCAGCATAGGATTTAGCATGGATCTTCGTACCGTAGGCGATATGGGCGAGCTGCCCTCTACCCTGCCAATGTTCCTGTTGCCGGATATTCCATTTAACCTTGATACGCTGTTTATAATTCTGCCCTATGCACTGACACTGACAGCCGTTGGTCTTTTGGAATCGCTGATGACGGCAACAATTGTTGATGACCTTACCGATACCCCAAGTAATAAAAACCGTGAATGCGCCGGTCAGGGCGTGGCAAACATCGTCTCCGGCTTTTTCGGCGGTATGGCAGGTTGCGCCATGATCGGCCAGTCTGTGATTAACGTTAAATCAGGCGGGCGGGGTCGTTTATCGACTTTGTTCGCAGGGTTGTTTTTATTATTTCTGATTCTGGTTCTGGGGGACTGGGTCAGCCAGATTCCGATGGCCGCACTGGTATCGGTTATGATCATGGTCTCGATCGGTACCTTTAGCTGGAGTTCACTTAAAAATATAAAAACACACCCGAAAAGCTCCTCTACCGTTATGATCTCGACAGTTGCTGTCGTGGTGCTGACGCATGATCTGGCAATCGGTGTTTTTGTCGGTGTATTGATGAGCGCTCTATTCTTTGCCAGAAGGGTCTCCCAATTACTGGAAATTGAATCGACCCTGTCTGAAGACAAAACCCGCCGTGTTTATAAGGTCTACGGGCAAATCTTTTTTGCCTCTGCCGACCAGTTTATTGATGCCTTTGATTTCAGGGAAGTGATCGAGCATATCACCATTGATGTCAGTGAATCCCATTTGTGGGATTTATCGGCCATCGACGCGCTAGATAAAGTAGTATTAAAATTCCGCCGTGAAGGTACAATAGTTGATCTGGTTGGATTGAACAAAGCCAGTGCCACCATGGTCGATCAACTCGCAACATACGATAAACCTGACGCACTTGAGCTGATGCACAAACATTAAGGAAACTAAAGATGACAAAACTACTCGTCTGTATTGATGGATCAGGCTATGCCGATAACATTTGTGAAAATGCGGCCTGGGTCGCCAAACGTATGAATGCGGATATTGATTTACTGCACGTCCTGCGCCGCCATTCCGCATATCAGTCGGCAGCGTCCGATCATACCGGATCTATTGGTCTTGGTGCACGAAGCGGCCTCCTTGCCGATCTTGCCAAAGTCGATGAAGAACGTGGCCGCCTTGACCAGCAAAAGGGCCGGATTATTCTGGAGCATAGTGAGAAACTTTTAAAAGACGCTGGTATTGAGCAAGTCAACAGCCTCCACCGTCGCGGCAGCCTGATCGACACAATTCAGGAATTCGAAGATGACGTCGAGATGATTTTCATCGGCAAACGCGGTGAGCATGCCGATCTTGAATCCGAGTATCTGGGGGCTAATCTCGAAAAAGTTGCCCGCGCCATTCATAAACCCCTGTTTGTTGTGTCTTCTGTTGTCCGGCCGATCAAACGTTTTTTAATTGCCTATGATGGTAAAGACAGCGTCAACAAAGCGATAGACTATATAATCGCAACGCCTCTTTTAAAAGGACTTGAATGTCACCTGCTGGCCGCCGAAACATCGCAGGAAGAAATCAGCACCCACAAGACAGAAAAGCGACTGCGTGATGCCGGTTTCGATGTCAAAATCACCCGCCAGAAAAGCGACCATGCCGATAAAACGATTGCCGACTATGTGACAGCGCATGACATTGACCTTTTAATTACAGGGGCCTACAGCCATTCACGGATGCGCAGTCTGTTGCTGGGCAGTACGACGGCATCCTTGATCAAATCCTGTAAAATTCCGCTTTTGCTGTTTAGATAACACCCAAACACCGGTTTTATAAAAAATTTCATATACGCATTCCAAATCCTGAATTACACTGCAAACTTAACTGCAGGAGTACATTTCAGTGAGATTTCTATTTCTTTTCGGTCTGGGACTATGTCTTTTTAACATCGCTACGATCAATACGGTATTAGCCAAGGCGGATGAAGACATACGTCTTGATATTAATATCAGCCCGGAATTTGAAAAAGCCAAAGCCGATTATGACGCCGCCCTTGAAAACCTGTCTGACGAACAAGTCAGACAATTAGAGCAGTTCGAACAATTCCATACCGACGCCTATATGCCCCTGATGGAGAGCGCCGCAAAACAGAAAATCTTTCAAGCCTGTCAAACGCTAAACCCTGACCTTAACAAAACCCATGGTCAGGAAATGCAACACTATACCCTTGTTAAGTTTGACCAGCTTGAAACCAATCTGGATACAATGAAAAATAAGCTTGCCAAAATAGACTTCATAAACAAAAAAATTCTCGGTCAATATTTGTTTTTCCAAAGCGATCTGCAAAGACAGTTAATGAACACCGTAACCGGGGCCAGTATAGAAAAACTCATTGAAAGCAATGATCAAACCGGGCAATGCCAAACCCTGATGGCAGAACTGGAAAAGAAACACAGCACGGCATATGCCCCCCAATCAACATTACCACAAGGAAAAACAAAATCTCGGCAGCTAGACGGGAAAACGGTTTCCTGTGCTATTGGTATGAGCTATCAGACAAACCAGAACTATCAAATCTCCACACAAATTGTCTTTATGGATATCGGCGAAGGATCTTCGTTTGAATTCAGCACCAAAATATTTAACTTCAGAGGAAAACCACTCACTGTTGAAAATAGCTGGGTGAATTTTGGTGGGTTTGATACCCGCTTTAATGCCACCCACAGCCCTGCCAGTTCCAACATAATAATCGGTAAAATGTCGGCTGAAAATGTTGTTCGGGCGCTGCAATACATGAAGTCACATGGAACGGTTTTCAGTGGGGCCAAGGCCGACGCCTGGCCTGAACCGGTTACCTTTGAAAGTCCGGCTTTTCCGGCTGGTGAAATAGATCGCATGGCAAAATGCGTGGCCTCAATAGAACCCGAACTTGCCTCGCCCCTGCGTACTGCAGGCTTTGACTTGTAAAAAAGCATAATGAGAAATTGAACAATGCTAAGACATCCACGCAATACCGAGATCATCTATCAGGTTTATCCGTCCAGCTTTAAAGACAGCAGCGGAAATGGTCAAGGCGATATAAAAGGCATTACCGGAAAACTGGATTATATCGCCGCATTGGGCGTTGAATCTATCTGGGTCAGCCCGTTCTTTCTATGCCCAGCAGGACCAGAGGGCGATGGCGGCTATGCGATTAGCGATTACCGCAAAATCAATCCTGATTTTGGCACGATGGAAGACTTTCAGGAATTGCTTGAGCAGACCCATAAATACGATCTTCGTCTGTATACCGATTTTGTTGTCCCGCACACAGCAGACAACCACGATTGGTTTTTAAAAAGCCGTAACGGTGATGAAACCTATCGCGATTTTTATACATGGCGGGACCCTGTCATTGATCGGGATGGCAACCACCAGCCACCCAATAACTGGAAATCTGTTTTCGGTGGTGATGCATGGACTTATGATGAAATGCGCGGGCAATATTACCTACACCATTTTCTAAAATCCCAACCGGCATTAAACCATAACAATCCGGATGTACGTGCTGCTGTGATGGAAGAAATGAAATTCTGGCTTGATATGGGTGTTGACGGTTTCAGGATTGATGCCCTTCCCTTTGCAACGCATGACCCTCATTGCCGGGATAATCCATGGCTTCGTAAGGCTACGCCGGAATCCGGCGGTTTTCGAGACCAGTATTTCAAACATAGCGTTTGTCAGGATGGAACAATCGAGCTCTGTAATGATATCCGCATTTTATGCGATAGCTATGAGCGCTCTATCACGACATTAGGCGAGGCCATTTGCGGCCCCGATGGCGGCGATAACGCTGTTCCGATTGCTGCGAACTATGTTGATGCAGAAACGGGATTGTCTATGTGCTACACGGATGCCTTGCTAGGGATCCACGGCTTCCCGACTGCGCAAGGCTGGGCTGAACTCATCAATGATATTGAAGCTCATTTCCCCTCCGGCGGAAACTGCAATTCAGCTTGCAATCATGATATAGAACGTTCTGCCTCGCGCATGACGAAAGATATAGCAGCAGCGAAAAAGACAGATGCGATCAAACAATTGATGCAATTCTTTATTATGATGCCGGGCAGCTTTTGTATGTATCAAGGTGAAGAACTGGGATTGCCGAACGCCCGCATACCGGATGATATACCGGTATCGGACCTAAAAGATCCACGTGCCCTGACGCAAGGGCCGGACTTTAGCCGTGATGGAGAACGCACCCCGATGCCCTGGCAGCAAAAAGCCAAAAATGCCGGATTTTCAGATAATGATAAAATTTACTTGCCGGTTCCGGAATCGCACTTTCCCCTTGCTGTCGACGTTCAGGAAAAAGATCCGGATTCATTGCTCTGCTTTACCCGCAACCTTCTTCACTGGCGTAAACAACAACCTGCTTTATTACATGGCCTTGCCAAAGCGGAGACCATCAACAACGATATCGTCAAAATCAGCCGCAGCAGTGACCAGCAGGTCTTGATCGGTTATTTCAATGTCACCGCCAAAACCACCCATTTCGAACTGGATGGCAAGAAACAAGAACTGCCTGCTTATGGATCCCATTTCACAGGCGTGCGACCTTCAAAAGCTTAGAGGGTACATATTGCATATTTAAAGCGGAAAGCGATCAAACCGTTGCGTTTTGGTAAACTCTTTTTCGAAAAAATTAATCCTGGTGTTCTTCGACTGCTGTTTTTTTCAATGAATATATCATGCCCGATCCAATGATTGATACGGTTATCACCAGCGACCAGACCGGCGAAATATGGAATAATCCCATCATACTGGCAAAGATTTTCACACCGATAAAGATCAACACGATTGATAAAGCATATTTCAAATATTCAAAACGATTTAGCAATGCTGCCAATACAAAGAACAATGCCCGCAGGCCCAGAATGGCAAAAACATTACTGGTAAAGACAATGTATGTATCCGTGGTAATTGCAAAAATCGCCGGGATTGAATCAACCGCAAAAATCAGATCGGCAAATTCAATCATCACCAACGTGACAAAGAGCGGCGTTATATATAAATGCCGTTTACCGCTGTCATCCTTTAATCGTACAAAAAAGCTATTGCCGTGCAACTTATCGGTCACCCGGAAATGCCGGTGCATAAATTTTAAAATCTTGTTATCAGCAATATTGTGATCTTCGTCCTCATCAAAAGCCAGCATTTTAACGCCGGTATAAATAAGGAAGGCCGCGAAAATATACAAGACCCACTCGAAATGATGCAAAATCCCCGCACCCAGACCGATCGCAAGCCCGCGCAGGATCAATACACCCAATATCCCCCAGAATAGCACCCGATGCTGGTACAATCGCGGAATAGCACAATAGGAAAAGATCATCGCAATGACAAAAATGTTATCCAGCGACAAAGTCTTTTCGACGACAAAACCGGTCCAATATAGTGCCGCCTGATCCGGGCCCAGATTATACCAGACCCAACCGCCAAACAGCAGCCCGATCGAAATATAAAATGCCGAAAAAATCAAACTTTCACGAAGTTCGATTTCATGATCCTTACGATGGAACACCCCAAGGTCAAGCGCCAGCAAAAGCAGTACAATCGCTATAAAAACAAGCCATATCCACAACGGCTTATCGAGAACATCCGAAACTAAAAACGTCAAAATATCTTGCATGTAATGCCCGGTCAGGTTTGCGCCTGTAACCTGTTTATTCAGGGCAGACGGTACCGACATCGCATTCTGGGCCAGAATGCCAGCGGGGCCCGGTACGAGATCAGTATAACCGATGAAAAGTTAAAGAACAATTGACTTCCCTACCCTTTTTAAATTCTTTACAGCACCGGTGCTTTTGTTAAACTTTAAAGGTAGAGAGAAAAGGATATTTGATGGATCGTGATCAGTTTAACAGCCATCTGAAAATTCTGGAATCAGAATTCACACAACTTGAACCGGAAGTTTCTGAAACACTCCACGATCCTGATCTGGGTGTCGAGGGCTATGTCGT
>Ga0136604_1001211_pt1 | contig 11750 bp, 9 predicted proteins | sample AntRauFillE10628_FD_104928 | JGI IMG/M metagenome (GOLD analysis project Ga0136604, IMG submission 104928) | Saline lake microbial communities from Rauer Islands, Antarctica - Metagenome Filla E10 #628 | ecosystem: Environmental > Aquatic > Non-marine Saline and Alkaline > Saline | place... | reverse complement strand
TGGATCGCTTACGTACAAAACGACGAGTCTCAATGGTGAAAAGAAAGTTGTTTTGACTTTTGATGATGGACCTCACCCTACAAGAACTCCAAGAACGCTCGATTTATTAAAAAGATACGGAGTCAAGGCAACTTTCTTTGTTTTGACAGATAAAATTAATGATTCAAATAAAAAAATTCTCAAAAGGATCGTAGACGAAGGACATATATTATCCACTCATGGTAGTAACCATAAAAATGCCAACAATATGAATGAGTCAGAATTTTATTACAACTTGAAATCTTCAGTTGTTACGTTAGCAGATATTCTTAAAGAATTCGGATCAGACCAAAAAGGACTTTATTACAGATTCCCTTATGGTGCTTACGGAAAAACCCAAGGTTATCATCACTTCAACGTTATTAAAGAAATCTCCCAGGAAGTTTATGGAGAAAATTGTATCCATTTTTCTTTTTGGGATATTGACTCAGTCGACTGGGCCCCTGAGCTTGATGCTGAAGAGATTGCTGAGAGTATGATGGCCCATCTCGTAGGAGGAACTGCTTACACGGTTGAGATAAAAAGAACAATTTTCGGGAACACTCGCTACAAAGTAAAAGATTATAGAATTCGTACCCCAAGGGGAGGAGGTGTGATCTTACTACATGATATTCATGAACGATCGATCAGGGCAACAGAAGCTTTTCTTCAAAAGGCCCTTCAGAGTGGAGTAGAGGTCGTGCCATTAAGTGAAGTTCAAGAGTATGGCATGGGTGGAAGAGACTGTTCTCTATGATTAGTTCGGAACCTGGCAGTTAATTTGATGCTTTGTAGAAGTCACATCAATTCTGGTTATTTGACCATTTGTTAATTCAAAAAAATAATCAACACCATCTTTAAGTACCGAATAAGCTTCATCTGTGAATATTGGTAATCCTTTATTTCTAAACTTCTTGAAGAGTTCGGAAGGAGATTGGTCTTTGTAGTCTTCACTTGACTCAATTATTCTTGGAAATCCTGTTTCATCTTCCTTATACAAAACGACTTTCTCCCTTCCTCCGTTTTGACCATCATCGATAAACCTTCGAAGCCGCCATACTTCGTTATTGGCATCCTTTAAATGAATATTGAGCCACATCTTTGACAGTGCAGGATCATTTAAGGCAGATCTTAACGTCTGGACAGAAGGGAAGCTTTCCTTGTACTGAGGGAATTCCTCTTCACAAAATTTTTTGATATTACTCAGTTGCTCATTTATTTCAACCTGGTGGGTTAGACTTTCGTCTTCTTGAGCTGGATAGCTCGGATTGAAATTGGAGCTTCTCTTATATGTCTTAACTATCTGTTTTTGTTCTTCTCGTGTGGATATTTCAGCTTTTTGATCTACATTGCTACTTCGATGAATATAAGAGAAGTAAAGTAGATAACCTAAAAACAGGGAAAAGCAGGTAAAAAATACAAGCTTTTTTCTATTCATACATTCTCTCCAATTTTTTCATTTTAAACCTAACGCACTGACTATTGTCAGTCATTTCCTGGCCAGCTACGAATGGATAAATTTTACAATATTTCTGTAAAAAAGAAAGACGAGGTTTTTCATGTTAAAGCGGTTATCGGGCATTTTATTTTTTTTGGCCATATCTTTGCCGATTACCACTCAAGCGCAGGTCTGGACCACAACAGAGCGATGGGATAAAGACTGGGAACAGCGTTTTGCAAAATTTGTAGCGAGTTATCGTGTTAATAAGGACCTATTTGTTGGACAGGAGAGTAGGTATAAAGGAATAAGAGCTGATTGCGCAGATGCATCTTTTGGCATCCGCGCGATCTTTGCCTACGAAAACGGCCTGCCCTTCGCCATTGTCAACCCTTCCGGTAGCCGCTCAAGTACAGATCCATATAGAAATTTTCATAATGAGATTGATCGTTTTGACTATATAAGCATCCAAGATCAAAAAGTTGTTGAGTTTATTAACTATATCGGACTGAGTGTTGGTTCAGAAAATCTTACGCGACATAATACTTTTCCCTTAGCGCTAAAAAAGGTCACTTCAGGTGACATGTTTACTTACAGAATCAAGGCCAGGTTTGGAAAGTACATTCGCCATGTTTACAACATCAAAAATGTAAACCCTACAGGATCATATGATGTCATTTATTCGACACAGGCGATTGCGAGCAAAGGCTTGCCAATGATACGACGAGAACAAAGAGAGTTCGTGAATGTTCCGCATACGGTTTGGGGATTCAGAAGGTTTCGCTGGCCGGAGTACTTAGGGCGCTCAGTTAATGAAATTCCCGCAGCATTAGGTTACTCACAAGAGCAGTATATTATTGCAGAAAGAGAAGGTGGTAACTTCTTTAACTTTGTGAGCCGACTTGTGAGAACCAGGGTCGAGACACCGCAGGCCAAGCTGAAACGTTCTTTAAATTCCTTATGTATTGAAGCGCGAGCTAGGATTAGCTATGTTGACCAAGGCTTAGATTATCTCTCCCAGATTGGGGGGAGGTGTATGAATTATCAAGAATATGATGCATATTCAACACCTGCTCGTGACGCTGCTCTTAGAAAAACTTTTGAAGGAACAAAAAGTGTCTATCGGGAAATCGTAAAAGACGCCCTAGATAACCAGATTGATCCAACACTTTTTGGGATGGTGCAGACTTTATTCACAAGCTCAGAAGCTTACCTTAAAGAGCTCAAGCATTTTTGTCCCGTAGAATATGCTCAAGGGAAAAGCCTAGGCCTCGCTGAGCTGCTTCAAAGACAAAACTCTGGTAGATTGTCTTCTCATCCAAATGATACCTTAGAGCATAGATGGGGAGAACCAACAAGAATAAGTGAAACGAATTGTAAGATCCACTATTAAGATCAACTCGAAAATCTAGGTTCAACGAGTTTTTAGGCATTTATTTCCTAAATAAATTTATAGTGAAACGTGGCCCGAAAGAGTGTATTATTAGAAAACGTGGGAATGAATCTCACGCTATTGGACAGGGAAGTTATGGTCGATTTACGCACCATTCTTGAAGACCACCGCTCCAAAAGGCAAAAGCCTAGTGAGGATTTGAGTGTTGATAGAAAAGCTCAAACGGCTCAACTATCAGAGATTCCAGACCTTTTTTTTGATGATATCCTCGTAACCTACAAGCTCTCCAGGGTTGAAATCATGGTTTTGATGTACCTCTACCGAAGAGTCTGGTGTCATGCAAACCTTTATAAAGAATACGGAATTTCGCAGATTTTATCACATACTGAAATGGCAAAAGCCTTGAGTTCTCCTATTGAATCTATATACCAATCGCTTCGAAAGATAGAAGAGTTTGGTTTTATTACGACGATTCGCTCAGGCCAGTACTTTGTGAGAAAGTACTTTACTCGTGAATATGACGAGCAATTTGGGCAAACTTACGACGATTTCGAGATTTAATTCATGTGATTTTAAATGGTTATCTTTTGAAGGGCAGTAGATGCTAGACTAAAGATAGATTACTAATATAAAAAATCAATGAGATCAAGTATTTAGCCGAGAAGAAAGAATGTCCTCTACTGGCAAAAAGAAAAACAATGGAAAACTTATCGTCTATATCGGACGTGATGAAGGCTATTTCCAAACTCTCAGACAAAGATTTGCTAAGCAGTTCCCACAGTCAGAATTTCAATACCATACAATCGCACCGAGAAAAAAAGAGGATTATCAAAAAGTCTTTCTCCTCGCGGTTAGATATAAGCCTGCTATTATTTATATTGATTTTTCTGAAAACAGACTGAGTCAACTTAAGTTGGCCCAACTTCTTACGAGAGAAAATGCATTAAAAAACGTGCCCACTGTCGGTCTCGTTGAAACAAAAGCAAATATTAGAGAATGCATCTCATCTGGTGTCGATTTTACTCATATAAAAAGTGGCGAATATCATGACGTTGTCTTTGATCCATTCTTTTTAGCATTTCCAAAAGAAACAAAACTCCCAAATTTTGCACGTGCAAAAATGAACCAACAAGTAGACTTGATCAATGATTTTAGAATTGGTTATATTACAAAAGATGGACTTCACGCTGAGGGAAACATACCGCTTGTTGTTGGAGAGAAGATCAAACTTTGTTCATCAATTCCTAAAAACACTATCCCTTCATCTTATTACATTGTAAAATTAGTTGAACAAAGTAACCTTTATTACGATTTTCGCTATGCTTACGAACTGGATTTTGTATTTGTCGATGAACCTGAAGTTGATGATGAAGCAGATTTGCTCGGAGAAACAGACGCCTCAAAAAGAGAAAAAGCTATTGCTGATGCGAATCGAAAGTCAAAACAGCTTGAGGCGCAATATCATGAAGAGATTAAGCGATCAAAGAAACGACACCTTGCCTGGCTTAAAGACCGTATGCTTGATTCATACCCTAAGGAAACCAAGATTCTTCTTGTTGATCCGGGACTCAAAGTTTTTGAAGAAGGCCCTCTCCTTGAGAACTACACGTACACTATTCGAACGCAGTCTTTTTTAAGTGAAGATCTATTCGAATTAGATCGACTTCGTCCACACATTATTGCATTTCAATTTGTTCAGCATGATCTTTTTGATAAAAAAGATGAAGATATTACGACTGCAACGGAAAAGGTTTTGCATGAGAAGAAAAATGTTCAGAGAGGCGAAGAAGATGTGGTTGATGAGGAAATAGAGATTAGCCTAGAAGAGAAGGAAGAAAGAGAAAAAATAATAAACGATGAAAAAGAGAAATCTCGCACAGAACTCTTGAGAATTGTTAACAAGGTTCAGAGCATAAAAGACTATCGTCCCTTTGTAATTGTATTCAATAGCTTTGACTACACGTCACAAACTTTGAAAGACAACTTTAAATACTCATTGATGTTGAGTAACAAAGGTCATATCAACTTACAAACGGTCTCCGAGTTGGCAGACATTTATCAAAAACGACAAGAAGCAATTTATTGTGAAAAAGTAGAAAAAAAGGTTCAATCCCTTAGAAAATCAGATCCCACAAAGTACAAAAATCTTAAGGCTTCCGATTTTGATGAGGATAAAGTCTTCGTTAAAAAAGATGACCCTCTTAGCTATGCTTCATTTAATTATTCGGTAGAGCTCGAAACGTTGACTGAGACGGAACTTTCCTTGAAAATGGATAAAGAAGTTGATCACTCTGCTTTCAGGTTAGATTTTCCTGTCCCCATGACAATCACGCTGATTCCGAATCAAGAAAAAAAATTTCAAAAGGATGGAAAGCTTTATCAATACAAAGCTTTAATTCATTCTGTTGATGAAATTGATAAAAAAATGATTCGAACAGCGATTAACCAAGTTTTTTTCGACCCATTAAAAAAGAAACGAGCACAAGAGCAGGAAGCCTACCAAAACGTGCATGATAAAGCTCTAAAAGAAAAAGCAGAAAAGCTTAAGGAAGAAGAAAAGCAAAAAGAAGAAAAACTTAAACAAGATCAGAAATTAAAAGAACAAGAGCAAGAAAAAGAAGTTTCGGAGTCTTCTGATAAGGAAGCTGAAAAATCAAAGAAAGAAGGCGAAGAGGAGTCTATAATCGCAAATGCAGATGAAAAATTAAGCGACATCAAAAAAGAGGAGTCAAATTAGCTGTGCATTTGAAATCTCTTCAATGTCTAGAATTATTTAACTTGAGCCATCTCCCAGATCTTGATAGAAATTATGTATGAGAGATTTCACAAAACTATCAGATGATTTAAAGATAGCTCAGAGTTCGCTTTGTTCACACAAGCTTTACGAGAGTTTGTCAGATTCTAAGGCCCTTGCTCCATTCATGGAACATCACGTTTTTGCTGTTTGGGACTTTATGTCCTTACTTAAGGCACTTCAACGTGGCCTTACTTGTGTCGAGCTACCTTGGAGACCTGTAAACAATGTTCCAAAGGAACTAACGCGCTTTATTAACGAGATTGTTTTAGGTGAAGAAAGCGATCTTGATCCAGAAGGTCATCCTTGTGACCATTTTTCACTTTATCTTAAGGCGATGGAAGAAGTTGGTGCTGAGACACAGCGAGTTGAACGGTTTATTATGTCTGGAGATTTTTCAATCGTACCTCCGGGTGCGAGAGAGTTTGTTGAATTTAACATTCAGCTTGCAGAGTCTGGTGAACTCCATAAAATAGCCGCAGCTTTCTTCTATGGTCGGGAAAAACTTATCCCTGAAATGTTCGAAGAGATTCTAAAAGGACTGGCAGAGCGTCAAGAGAAGTGTCCTGCCTTGGTCTATTACTTAAAAAGACATATTGAACTCGATGGAGATGAGCACTCTCACTTGGCCCAAAAATGTTTAGAGTTATTGTGTGGTGATGATCCCAAGTTATGGCATGAAGCTTTAACTACGGGCCTTCAAAGTTTAAAGCTCCGCGAACACCTTTGGGATAAAGCACTAGAGTCTTACATCACTACACCGGAATATAACCGAGCAAGTTTGTAGACTGTTCTTTTCTTTTCTTACATTCCTGATCAAGACAAGACCTTACGTTTTGTACGGTCTATGATTTAGCTAGTCCGAAATTTTAGATCCTATATTTCAAGGAGGAAATTATGATCAAGTGGGTACTCGTCCTCTTCATTTTCATGTCTCAGGCTTTTGCTACGCCAGGGCAATTTCAAGAACGATTTAAGTTTGAGCGCAATGACAATGGTGAATTAGTCCAGGTTGTAGATCAAAGTATAAAGATGCGTTTCAGTATTAAGCCTTATATCGATTTTATTAAAGAATCTCTTACTCAAGAACAAGCATTGATGGCCAACAAGTCTGAATATGAAAAAGAGATGGCCGAATTGTTTGCAGATCAATTTGATAAGTCTTCTCAAGCACCTATGGACTTCAATCTTTTTATGCAGTCGATGGAAGAAGTTAACAAACTTGAAGTCGAAGAGATTTTTAACAATCCACAGTTTCAAGAGGTAATTGCTAGCTTTGAAGATCGCATCGCAACTGCTCTTGATAAGATTAACCCAAATGTCTTGGCGCGCTTGGATAATCCCCAGTTCTTTTATCATAAGAGAGCAACTTATCAGGCACTTAAATGGGCCCTAGATTTCGCTAAAAGTCGCTTAAGCTCTGTTCCTCTCTTGAATACTGCTAGCTATGTACTTGTAGAAGTTGAAAAAATGATTCGCGAAAGAAGAACGTTTCATCAGAATATGATGCTTCATTATATGGAACGTTTCACTCCTGAAGAACTCGGTCTGACACAAAAAGAAGGAGACCTCGTCTTTTCTTCTATTTATGAATCACGAATTGATTGGTTTAATATTTGGGAGTCGAGAGCGGCTCAAGCAAATTGGGGTGGTTATGGACTAGATAGATTCTATCAAGAGTTCCGTCTTGCCTCGAATCGTTTGCGTGACTATCGCCACAGCACTAATAACTTAGGTGAGCGATTTAACTATGCTTTTCAAGAAGCAGATGTAGAAGGCGAGCATGTCATCCTAAACTTAATGCAAACTGAGGCCATGTTTAAAGGTGCACCAGCAGTGGCCTACAGCTTTAATGAGCCTAAGAAAGTTGTGAGAAAGCGTGTCGCTTTAATGCTTTCAGACCTTGGTCTCTCTTTTGTTCCACTTCCGCAGTTCATCAAAAATATTGCAAGTTCTTACATAAAGTCTCAGTATGAACAGCACCGCATCACTGAAGGGGCCCTCTTTGCTCACTTCGAGATTCAGAATCAACGTGAAATGTTGAGAAATCTGATGATTCAATATCTTAATCCTTTTGATATCCACTTAATTCTTTAGTAGAGTTTCCTCCATCTCGTTGGGCCTGCGTATCGCACGCAGGCCCAACGAGATCTTTAATATCAAATAAGGACATTCTGATGAATTTTAAAGATGTGGCCAAGCGGCCATTAGGTCGTGTTTTCATGGGAGGCTACCGCCTTTCTCAACGTTCAAATAAGCACCGAGTAGCTTTTAAAAAAGCACTTGAGCTCGGTCTTACGGCCGTTGATACCTCGGCGAACTATACAGACGGAGAAAGTGAGAGACTCATCGGAGAGCTTGCACCTGAAGATTTGTTCGTCATAACGAAGGCCGGCTATATTCAAGGACAAAATCTAAAAGTCTTAGAAGACCTTCATGGCGAAGGAAAGGCCAAAAAAGATTTGGTTGAAATTAATGAAACTCTTAAGCACTCCATTCATCCAGAGTTTCTAGAATCTCAAATTGACCTTTCTTTGAAACACCTACGTCGCGATAATATTGATTGTTTTTTGCTCCATAATCCAGAGTATTTCTTCAAGGTTTCCGAAGATAGAGAAGAGTATTATTCAAGACTGCAAAAGGCTTTTGAGTATTTGGAAGAGCAAGTTCAAAAGGGACGAATCTCATGCTACGGAGTAAGCTCCAACACATTTGTTTCAAAAGCTGACTCTAAAGACTACACAGACCTCTCTCGTGTCTATCAAGCCGCGCAAAAGGCCAACCCTAATCCTCATTTTGCTGCCGTTCAGTTTCCCATGAACTTATTGGAGCTTGGGGCACTTGAAAAGGCCCATCCTGCGTCTCCATCTTTTCTAGAGGTGGCCCATGAACTTCAGCTTACAACATTGGCCAATCGTCCTTTAAATGCTTTTAGCTCAGAAGGTCGACTTGTTCGCCTTGCCATTTATGAACAAGCTGATCAGTTTGATACTAAGAAGGCACAGGCACAGTGGGATAAAGTTTATGAGATCATGGAAGCTCAATATATTGCCCAAGCTGAAGGGCAAGAGAAGGCCCCTGACTTTGAGAAAATGCCTATCATTAAGCAGTTTAAAGAAATCTGGATGACACTACCGAGTCCCGATGCCGTGAATCAGGTTTTCCAAGGTCATTTATTTCCATTTGTTGCTCAATTATGGGGAGGAAATCTCAGTCCAGAGCAATCAGCACCTTTTTACGAGCTGTATGACTACGCACAAGAAGCCTCCCGGTTCCAAATGAACCTTCGGGCGCGCTCATTTCAAAAACAGGCCCAGGACTCAGGACTTCTTCCTTCCAATGAGCATAAGCAATTGGCCCAACAAGCGGTGGACTTTATCTTGGACAAAAATATTGATCATGTCTTGCTTGGGATGAAAGATGCGAACTATGTGAATCAGTTTGCTGATTGGCTTAAATAATATTCGGATCTAACTTAACTAAAATTTATCTGCAGAAACTGTGTTTGATGGGGGACTATAAAGTCCATCAATATCGAAAGTTTTTATCGTGACTTCATACCTTCCAGGAGAAATTCCTTCAATAATATAAGTACTTAAGAGATTTTTATCATAGTCGTAAATCGTAATTGATTTCCAGTTTTCTTCATCTTCTTTACTTTCTTCACTTACTTCACGATATTGAATTTCGTAGCCACCAATCTCGTAAGGGTATAACTTATCCCCATTTACTCTCGTAGCAGGAGGATTCCAACTGAGTTCAAGTGAAAGTGCTCCGGAGTCCTCCGGAGAGTTATCATCATCATTTGTAGAGTTGTTACTATTATCACTTATAGAGTTACTACTACGACCATCATTACCGCCGCCGTCTTTTTTACAGCCTGTTCCTAAACAAACGATTAAAAGTAACATTAAAATAGGGTTTTGATATTTGTTTAAATTCATGTTGTACTTTTCGACTTAAGTTTAAAAAACTTTATATAAAAAAGATTTAATTTTTTACTTAAGATTCGCGAAGCAAATAACGATACAGGGCTTATGATAAAAATAAAAAAATCAGTACGTAAATTGCCTCTATTCCTTTGTTTCATGATCGTTACCTCTGCTCACGGTAAAGAGTCGAGCACGATACTTGAAACAGTTTCTAGAATAAGCGCACTCGGCAAGGTCTGTGATTACAAACGCTTACCTGATAGTGCTAAAAATCACGTACTGAAAACGGCCCTTTCAATGATACCCAAAAGAGCTCAAACTCAAATAGATAAAGGCTTAAGCAATTATATTGTATTTCTGCAAGATACTCAAAATCAATTTGAAGCTAGATGTAGCGACAAGAATATGAATCAACAACTTTGCGCCAACCTCCCAAGACGTGCCAAAACTTTTTATAAGGTTGATGTAGAACGAGGCGTAAAAAAGATTGAATCATATATTTCCAGATTTCGACCTCAAATCAAAAAAGCACTCGCTCATTGTTCGAATGCTGACGAAGTCGTGGATAGTGCGCTTAAGGATATAAGAGATAAAACAAATATAACAGATCTCTTTGAAAGTCTTGATCAGTCGAATTTTAAAAGCGCCATGGAGACGATGAAAGGATTAGCAAGTGATTTCGATATAGAGGTTAGAAGCGAAAGAGTGCCAAACCCTATTATGAAAAGAGTTTCAGATAGTACGAGAACGGTTTATGAGGATTCAGTTGTCGATAGTGGTACTTGTCTTGAAGAAGCTGAAAAAACACTGGCGCCAAGTACATTGACTTCTAATCTTTTAAAAATGGCGAAAAAGATGGCCGATTTGTTTAATCCTAATGCGCCTAAGAGTTTTTCAGCTGCAAGCGATTGAGTACATTATTAACAAGTCCGAAGCGCTCTTCTTAGCCTTTGAGCACTTTAGCACTAGCTTTACGAATAATATTGAGCGCCTTAAGTAAGATTCGTGCCGACTCTTGGGGGGCATGAAAGCCAGTCGAGTTTTCGGCTTCAACGAAATCAATTAAAAACTGGGCCTGAGTATGCATCTTTTGGATCTGGCTCAGTGTCTTAGGCTCAAGAACTTCTTTCTTATCTTCGATTTCATGGATCAGTTCGACCAATGCCTGCATGGCCGTGTCCAACATTTCGTGGTGACTTTGCTGGATTTCATTTGCCAGTTCAACCATCTCGTTAGCCTTGGCCGAATGACATGTCGTGCAGGATTTTTCGGCATTCAATAGCGGACTTTGAATATGATGGTTGGTGTATTTCTGAGCTCCTGAGCGCTCATAAGGCATGTGACAATCAACACAAGAAACACCGGCCTTTGCATGGGGTCCTTGTGACCAAGTCTCAAACTCTGGGTGTTGCGCCTTAAGCATCTTCGCACCAGTTTTGGCGTGTATCCAATCAGTGTGTGGATTCTTCTCGTAGTAACTTAAAACTTCATCGGCCTTTATCCCCTCGCTCCATGGAAAGGTTAACTCTTTAGACTCTGGTTCAAAATGATAGTTAACGTGGCATTGAGCGCAAACAAAACTTCTCATTTCTTTATGAGAAGCATCGCGGTTTACGTCGTAATCATGAACACCTTGCTGTGCTTTGAGCTTTTTGATTCCTTTCATAAAAGCAGGCCTTGTCACTCTCAGCTGCATCGTTTTGGGTGTATGACAATCGATACAAGAAATGGGGCCATTTACGTGCTCAAGCCCTTCTGGATAGGTCATTTTGTTGAGTTTAGTAAAGCCAGTATTTAGATCTCCTTCACCAAGCTTTAGCATAGGGACAACAGTCGTTACATGGCAATTGAGGCATGCACCTGGCTGTGAGGCAATTTTTTGACGTTCAGTATGTATTTGATCAACGAGCATGTAGGCATGACCTCTCGCTTCTCGTGAGTCGTGAGCAAAAGAATAGCCGGCCCAGATAACTTTGAGCCTTGGATCCATCTCAATTTTTGAACGTGAAACGTAATCTCGAGGGTCACTTTTTTCATTGTGCTCAATTGCCAATGAGCCACCATAGAGAGTTGGAGTTTGTTGTTTAGATTTTAAGTAGCTTTCATACTGTAGAGGATGGTTGTATCCCCATTCTTTTGGGTCGTCCTCAAGTTCGCCTACAGGATGAGTTTGAT
>Ga0136604_1001208_pt1 | contig 11763 bp, 12 predicted proteins | sample AntRauFillE10628_FD_104928 | JGI IMG/M metagenome (GOLD analysis project Ga0136604, IMG submission 104928) | Saline lake microbial communities from Rauer Islands, Antarctica - Metagenome Filla E10 #628 | ecosystem: Environmental > Aquatic > Non-marine Saline and Alkaline > Saline | place... | reverse complement strand
TGTAAAACAGGTAATGCAATCGGTTTACGACAAGTGGGGATCGATTGACGTGCTGGTAAACAATGCCGGAATAGGTGGAGCCAATGTGCCGACTCATGAACTTTCGGCAGAAGACTGGCAGCGAGTACTGGATGTAAACGTGTCGGGTGTTTTCTATTGTAGTAAGTACGTCATTCCTTTTATGAAAAAGCAGAAGAAAGGCAGTATCATCAACTTGTCATCGATTTATGGAATTGTGAGTGCGCCCGATGTGCCAGCTTATCACGCTTCAAAAGGAGCGGTGAGGAGCATGTCTAAAACAGACGCGCTACTCTATGCAACAGACGGCATTCGAGTGAATTCGGTTCACCCTGGTTTTATCGATACGCCCATGGTTCAAAATCACCTCGAGTCGATGGGCGATCAAAAAGACGAAGCAAGAAAAGCATTGATTTCATTGCACCCGCTGGGTCACCTTGGTGAGGCTGCTGACATTGCCAATGGAATTTTATATCTCGCTTGTGATGAATCAAAATTTGTCACCGGCTCTGAGCTGGTGATTGACGGAGGCTATACGGCCAGATAAGCAAAACCTCGATTCGGTTAAAATAAAACCGGCATTGTAAACGCAGTAGCAATACTTGTGTTTTCAGTGCCGGTTTTTTGTTGCTTAAATACTTTCATCTCGGCTGAGCTACAGTTTATTGGAGTTTCGAATTGCAAGAAATTATTTAGCTTCGGGGAGACAAGACACACTTTTTCCTAATTATTACTCACTATGAAATCCCCTTTACGTCCACTTTTAGTTCTCATTTTCTTATCGACTTTTTTACTAGGCGGTTGTGCTACACTGCTTGGCCCCAAAACTCATGAGTTGTCTCTAGGAACTCAGCCTGCAGGAGCAGAAGTTTGGATCAACGGAGTGAAAATGGGTGAAACTCCGCTCAGCATTTTTCTTAAAGCCGACAAGACCTATGTGGTGGAGTTTAAAAAAGAGGGTTATGAAACTGTAGTCGAAATGGTGCACAGCAACGGAGGCGCGGGTTGGGTAGTCTTAGGCATGCTCACCGGGGTGGTGCCCGCCATAATAGATTCAAACACGGGTTGCTGGAATCATCTCGACCAGGAGGTAGTAAGCGCAGAGCTGAAAAAACAGAATGAGTAGTTTGCTCTTGTGCCCTGCGCTAAATTATTTTCATTTCCTTTAAACAGCTTTACTGAAAAGTGGTCCTGAATTGTTTTTCCCCTTTTCTTGTAATCTCTTGTCGAATACCATGCAGATGTTTCTCAGAAACACCATTCCCGGTCTGGTGACTTTTAGTCCGTTTGGCACGAGGTCAATTATTCCTTCTTTAGACATTTGAGTGAGTTGGTCGGTCATGGAGCCATCTATCAAACATGTGAAGTCCTTCCAGTTGACAATCCCTTTGCATGCAATGGCGATGATAAATTTGCGCACCAGCATGTCTTCTTTCGACAGAAAGTGTCCTTTGGTCAGAGCCAGTTCCCCAGCTGTGACTTTAGACTTGTAGTCTTCTACTTTCTTTTCATTTTGAGCGTATGCATACTTCGCATCGCTGATGGCCGAATTTCCCAACCCAATGAGCAAGTCGCTCTGAGCTGTGGTGTAGCCCATGAAGTTGCGGTGCATGGTTTTGTCGAGAAAGGCCTTGTAAAGCTCATCCTCCGGCAGGGAGAAGTGATCCATTCCCACATCTTTGTAACCGAAATCTAGCAAAGCTTTATTGCCAACTTCATAAAGTTTTCTCTTCAGACCATCTGCGGGTAAGTCGGCTTCGGTATAAGCTCTCTGTCCTTTGTGTTTCCAGGGCACGTGGGCGTAACTGTAAAATGCAATTCGTTCGGGTTTTAGGCTGATGGTTTTTTCGATCGTATCCAGAACCGTAGCTTCTGTCTGAAACGGTAAACCGTAGATCAAATCGAAGTTGATGGAAGTGTAGCCAATCTCTCTTGCTTCTTCCGTTGCGCGAACTACATTTTCGTAAGGCTGAACGCGATTGATTGTTTTTTGAACTTTGTAATTGAGGTCCTGGACACCGTAACTCACCCTGCGAAACCCGACATCGTAAAGCGCCTGTAGGTGCTCACGAGTAGTGTTGTTGGGATGACCTTCAAAAGAAAAAGCATACTCATCGTGCAAGTCGGCAGTGCTGACGATGCTTTCGATAAGTGATTTGAGATTTTCGGGGCTAAAAAAAGTTGGCGTACCACCACCGAGGTGGATTTCCCGGATTTGGGGTTTCCTTCCAAAGGTTTCACAGTATATTTTCCACTCCGCCAATAGCGATTCTATAAAAGACTCTTCTACCGAGTGGTTTTTTGTAATTCGTTTGTTGCAAGCGCAGTAGGTGCAAAGGGCCTCGCAAAATGGTAAATGAATATAAAGGCTGATGCCGTGTTCATCGTTGGTCTCGTCAAAAGTCTTCTTCACAATTCTCAGCCAGTCTCTTTCAACCATCTGTTCCTCTTCCCAAAAGGGAACTGTTGGATAGCTCGTGTACCTGGGGGCGGGCACATTGTACTTCTCAATAAGTTTCTGGTTAATTCTCATCTCGCGTTTCTTCAGTTTTTGTTTGAGGATACAAGAATACTGAGAAGAGTAAATTCAAAAAATGATTTGAATCAGGCAATGGGATGAAATAAATAAGCCCAGCTAATGATGCAATTTTGTATCAATAGCTGGGCTTCTGTACGTTGTTGTTTAGAGTAAATCGAGTAGACCGAAATGGTTTGCTCTGTTGATCCGCTCGCAGCCTACTCTGTTTAAGAATGCCTTACCAGGTGGTAGGGGCTAAAAAGGAGCCCGTAACATCTACCTCTTCTTCGCCACTCGTAAAACTTGTGGTTGTAAACGTGAAATCTCCTTCCAGATAATTTACGTTTGATTCGGTTATATTCAATGTGCCATCTGCTTCATAGCCGAAGCTAGATTCTGTTTCGAAGTTGACAAATATCACAGAGAAATTGCCATCGTCTAGTTCTTGTTCCTCATCCGAACTGATGCCGTAAGAGCCAGTTGGAATAGGTTGCGGAGGCAATTCGCTGGTTTTGTGGTTAAAGCTGATGGTGAAGCTCGTGTTATCCGCAGCATCTTCTGGACCACGGTTGATGATTAATTGGTAGCCATTGTTTCCCGAACCTGACAAGCTAGCAATTGCGTCTGAAGAAAATTGGCCGGTTTCATCGCCTGTGACATTTAGTGTTATAAAGGATTCGGGTATTTCTTCGGAGCCGCCTCCACCGGAGTTACTGCTACTGTCCGAATCGTCATCTTTCGAGCACGATACAGAAAGGCAGATTAAAGAAAATACAATCATGAAAGAGTAAAACTTGTTGTTCATAGGATTAAAATTTAAAGTGTAAGAATGATCAGAATTTAGATCCACAATTTAATATTCAGCGATTTTTATGGCTAAAAAAAATGTGAATTGATCGATTTCAATTCACAAAGTTCTGATTTGCATGTGAAATGCTAACTTAATAAAATATATGTGGTTCATTGTCGGAACTCTTGATAGATCGAAGGCCACATTATTTATTTTCTCACTTCAAATTATTGAAGATGATTGTTCTTACTTTATGTTGGTCTGATTTTCAGTGCCTTTAAGAATATTTATTCAAGTTATATTGGTGATTGAATTTTTCCCAACCCTCCTGACACACCCTTGTCACCATGCACAACTACTTTTGGTTTTGAATTAAAAAAGTAAATCAAAATCAATTCATTATGAGCGCAACAACGCAAGAGTCAAAGACAGCTTTTTCAGTGGTAAACGAGGAGCCGCTATTAGCACATTGGCAAGGTCACCGCAACCTTACCAGGAAGATGATTGAGGCATTTCCCGAAAAGGATTTCTTCGAGTTTTCAGTAGGTGGAATGAGGCCGATGGCTGAAATGGTGATGGAGCTTATCGCCATTGCCGGTCCGGGACTTCAGGAAATAATCGAGCCGGGCTCGGCCGATTTTAAGGAGAGCTTTGAGCATCAAAACAAAAAGGAAAACATCCTGAAGAAGTGGGATGAGCAGACACCGGTGATCAATGAACTTTGGGAAAAGCTACCGAAAGAGAAGTTTGAAGCAGAGCACACCATTTTTGGTGAATACAAAGGGACCGGGCTTTCGCATGTGTTTTATTTCATCGACAATGAAATTCACCACCGCGCTCAGGGCTACGTTTACCTTCGCGCACTGGGAATTCAGCCACCTTTCTTTTGGGAACGCGACTAATCAGAATAAAATGAGGAATCAGGTTCTGGTTTTTAAAACATCGGTGACTTCGTTTGAGGAAGTGGAAACATTACACCCAGCACTAGAAATGTTGACAGACCGGAAACAATGGAACTTCGACCTGGAGGATTGCGATCGCATCCTACGGGTGGAGTCTCCTCATGTCTGTCCAGAGAAAGTTATTGGGCTACTCAGCGAAATGGGTTTTAGCTGTGAAGAGCTGGCTGACTGACGCTTTCGAGAATTTGTTCAGCAAGTTCTCGAACGTTCTCTCTGAACGAAGCTGGTTCAATTATTTCTGCATAGTCGGCAAACATCATGAACCAGCGGGTAAATCCGCGACAATCGATTTCAGTGCGGAAAGTCATCTCAACACGATCGCCTTCGAATCTCTCCTCGATAAGTCCGTAAAACTTCTTTCCGGAAGACATAAATCGAGCAATCTCGCGGTCGACCAGAATTTTTACGATCGACTCGTTTCGATCATTTTCTTTTGGCCTTTCCAAATGGTCGCTGATGTTGCCATGCTCTTTTGTAAAAGCATCTTCCAGTCGGCAGATTGTTTGAATACGGTCTGTTCTAAACTGACGGTATTCCTGCCTGAGATGACACCAGGCCATCAAGTACCAAAATCCGTTTTCATGAAAAATACCAACAGGCTCTATCTTTCTTTGCGAAGGAGACTCGGCACCAAAAGACTGGTAGTTGAGTTTCACTTGCTTTTGCTCAGCTATACTTTCCAAAATAACCTCGAGAGCATTGGGGACATCCTTGTTAAAGAGCTCCTGGGAAGGACTAATGAAAACCTGATTTTCCAATGCCGCCACCCAGTCTTTTTCCGAACCGCGCAGCACGGATTTCAATTTATACATCGCAGATTCAAAATACTTTCCCATGGACTCATCGGTAAATTTTTCCATCAGCTTTTGCGCAGCGACAAAGCTCGAAGCTTCTTCGCGGGTAAACATAACCGGAGGAAGCCGATACCCGTCCATGATGGAATAGCCGACACCGGCCTCGCTGACAATAGGAACGCCACACTGTTCGATAGTTCGAATATCGCGATAGATCGTTCTCTCACTTACCTCAAATCTCTCAGCCAGCTCACTGGCTCTGATGATCCTTTTGGATTGAAGTTGAATAAGAATAGCAATGATGCGATCGAAGCGCTTTGGAGTATCGAGTGACATGGTTGAGGTGTTACTAAAATTCTACTGACTGACAGCTAATAGCGCAAAGTTAAGATTTCTCATTTGCTGTTTCACCAGTTTGTTTGAGGGGAAAAGATCACAGAGAATGATTGAATGATAGAGCTATAAAACAAGATTAGAAAATGACTATGAGTTCTCATCACTTTGTGAACCTCTCCACTTCTTGTATCTCCTCTGACATTCTTTGTCTGGCAATCCTAGCTTTTCATTCACCTCCTCACAGAGTAATTTTAGTTTTATTGAAGCAGTTTCAGGTGGCATAATTCCTTGATCTACTAACTGGTCAAATATCCACAGATGTCCGTGAACCTCTTTGTCTTGAGATTTTGCATGTTTCCTGAGTCTGTTGTCACTCGTCAACAAAATGCCATTCTTTTTTTGTGATAGGATAAAGGCAGAGAGATCATTGTCACTCAAATTTCCAATTGTTCCGCTTAGCGTATAAAGTTCTATTAAATCACCAGAGGACAAAGATTCTATTTTCAATAGCCCTTTCTCTTGAAAATAACTGAGCTTTCGAACCTGGCTATCATTTACTTCGCCCAAAACCAGATCGGTGGTGACGAAATTTAAATTCAACTGAAAGAAAAGGTTTTCTATTCCCAGCTCTACAATGTCAATCAATATGTTCGCATCGTTAACGACAACAATCATATAGCCAAGTATTGATCTCTAAAATCAGCCAATTTCATATTGGCTAATGCAGCGGCTTTACTCAACGAAATTATTTCTTCTGAAGCAGCTCTGAAGATGAGTTGCATAAACCGATCAGATTCTTCCTTTCCTTCGTACAAGCCATACTTAGGTGCTTTTTCAAGTTTAAGTTCTGGGTCTTGGTTCCTGCTCTGCCAGAACTTCTTGACTTTGCTTTGCGGTAAAATATTGAACTCTTGAATTTTGTAAACAATCGCGGCAAGAGAAACTCCATAATACTCTTTCAGGTCAATTAATTCATTCAAGCTGATGTTCTGTCTGTGTCTCCCAAGGTTTTCAAACAGTTTTTCGGCTGGCAGAAGCAGTTCACTTGCAAATGAATTACATAGTTTCTCTTCACTTTTTGCGGATATTTTATTCCGATCAATTTTCAGTACTAAATGACCTAGTTCATGAAGAGTGGTAAAACGCTTTCTGAGTTCATCAAAAGACTTATTCAGTACAATTAGAGGGATGTCTCCAACCCAGGTTGATAAACCGTCAAATTCTTGGGGGGCTTCAAACTCAATAATTTTGACTTCTCTTGACTCGAGCATTTCAATCACATTTGGAATCGGATTCATGCCGAGCTTCCAAGATTTCCTCAGTTTCATTGCTACTTCACGAGCATCCTCTTCAGTACTGCAGAGATAGTTAGCAATAGGATTCTTGAATTTATTTTCGAATTCCAGCATTGATTCAATTTCCAGATATCTCTCTAGAATATCTGTACTGGTACTTTTAAGCCGGTCAATTTCTCTTTGACCAAGTTTCGAATGCTTTCTGAATTTGACTTCAGGGATATTTACCTGGGACTGTCTGAAAAAGAAATCGGTTTTCACATCCAAAGCATTAGCCAGAGCTATCAATACTTTGCTATCAGGCATCATCTGCCCTTTTTCATATTTACTGATAGCATTCTTGCTGACTATAAAATTCATTGCCTCAACTAGTTTGTCTTGAGAACATCCAGCTCTGGTACGGGCGAGTTTTAAACGTTGGGAAAATAATTGATTCATGGCCAGTGAGTTTTTCGGGTTGACAAAAATACAAAAAATAGTTATTATGTCAACCTGTAGTTCAGAGTGTATTACCCTTCACGAGGTGCTCCAAAGGTGACTTAATGTTGTTGGTGTTGTCGTGGTGGAGTAAATGACTCTATTGGGTAAATCATCTGTTAGAGCGTGCTTAGGCTCACCGTAAAAATTCATACTCATTACCTTGATTCTGCAATGAAGTATATCAAGGAAGTTCTGATGATCTCCAACATCATACCAACTCACCATATCAGATAACGCATTTACTTTTGAAATTAAAACAAAGTAAAATCAATTCGCTACGAATGCTAAATCGCAGACTCGCAAGATTTATACATTGAATCATCGGTATTTTTTCACTCAATTTTGAGTGATAACAAGAGCACTTTATCAAATTGCTTAATTATGCAAAAATGAACTATATAATATGTTGCAATCTTCTCAATTTCAAACCCACTTCCTCTTCCTTCGCGGAATAAATGTTGGCGGGCATCACAAGGTGCCGATGGCCGAGTTGCGAGCACTTTTGGAAAAGCTCGGCTTCACCAAAGTGCAGACTTTACTGAACTCCGGAAATGTGATCTTCGACAGCAAAGAAGACACAAACAAACTCGAGAATCGCTTAACTGAAGAGCTCGAAAAGAAGTTTGGCTTTGCTATTCCGGTTTTGGTGAAGAAGCCCGATGAGTTGAAAGAGGTTTTAGATGCCGATCCGTACCAAGGAATAGAAGTAACAAAAGACATCCGTCTTTACATGTCGCTTCTGAAAAAAATACCTGAGGAAGTGCCACAACTACCGTGGAAATCCGAAGACGGTTCTTTCGAAATACTGCTTCTGAAGAACAAAATTGTTTGTAGTGCCCTGGATGTGTCAAAGATAAAAACTCCCGATGGGATGAAGATCGTGGAGCAGATTTATGGGAAGGATATTACAACCAGGAATGTCAACACGATCAATAAAATGCTTGCTAAAGTTGAGTTTTAAACCTGATTGAGAAAAGGTTTTTTCGCTCTGCGATTCCTTTTTTCAAATTTTAAATATATTCGCACTCTTACCTTTCAAACTATATTATGAAAAAGATTTTTGCCCTCTGCCTCGTCTCAATGTTTGTATTTGTCGGGTGTGATAAATACGAAGAAGGACCTAAAATTTCCCTCCGAACTCGCACTGAACGTGTTAGTAACATGTGGGACTACGACAAATTAGAGGTTGCCAATAAAGATCGCACCGATGAAGTGCTTGGTGCAACTATGGAGCTTCAAAAAGATGGCGATTGGAATCAACGAAACGGATATGGGGAGTTGGTTGCCTTAGGAAACTGGGAGTGGGAAGACGATCAGGAAACAATACGGCTCAACTATGAGATTCCTGGTGAGACTATAGAGCCGCTTGACTGGAAAATTATCAAGCTCGAAGAGCACCAACTCATCGTAGAATATACTTTTGAGGACAATTACGTCTATATAGAGTTTGGGGACTAATCTTATCGTGATTGGTTTTCTGAGTCAATTCTACTCCAACTGGTTTTAGGTTAAATGATCTCTGAGCAAACTAAATGAGATCGTACAATCATTACACACCATTTTCAGTTATACTCTTTTACTCCAATTGAATTAACTTTGGAGAGCATTCTCGTGGAAGTTTGCGATCAATAAAGCAGTCAAAATGGCCATAAAGAGGGATACACCTTTGTTGAGAGGTGTCACAAGCAAATTAGTTCTCACCATCGTTCTGGCGTTGGCTGCCATTGCTGCGACAGTTTTCTTTATGCGATCGAGCTTTGCCGATGTGCTCCAAAGTGTGGATCGACTGGCTGATCCCAATGAAAAGTTAAGTTCACTAAACGATTTCTATAAGAAGGTTTCACAGCTAGAGAGAGAGCAACAGGTCAGAATCTTACAATCCCCCAATGATCCTGTTTCTGAAATCACGAGCGAATCTGATTCTCTCATTAAGCAGGTTGAAAAACTGAAAGATTTGGACTGGAGTTCTGCAGAGCAATACGAGAGGCTGGATTCATTAAAATCCATCTTGGCTTTGCGCAACGACTTGTTGGTCGATTACCACGCTATTCAATCGAAGTTTTCAAACGACAGTTATCTCCGTCAGCATCTCGATTCGCTGACGAGCATAGTCCAGTCGCAGGCGATTACTCGTGATACAAGTGTAGTCACCACCGAGCACAAGAAGGTAACGAGTTCTCAGTCAACAGCTGAACCTGAGGAAGAAAAAGAAGAGGAGAAGAAAGGCTTTTTCCAGAGACTATTTGGCGGAAAGGACGAGGAGGAGAAACCTGAGCCTGAGCCAGAAGTGACCGAGGAAACGACCGTTACTATTGATACTTTGGCTATTTCGAAGCGCGATTCTGTATTGGAGAATGCGTCCGACATCATCACCAAACTAGAACTGCGGCACAGAAAAATCACTTCCGCCACGCGGGAGTCGCAGCTTGAACTGATGAACACGAGCTCTCTGCTTTTCACGCAATTGCTAAAAGTGCTCAACGAGGTAGAACAAGAGGAGCTCGACCGTCTCGAAAATGAGACCTCACTTGTTGCCGATTTGATAAACTCGTCCGAAGAACACATTTACACTATTCTGATAATCTTTGGCTTGCTGGCTCTGGTGATAGTCATTTTGATGGTTTCAGATGTGAGCACCGCTAATTACTACAAAATACAACTCGAGGCTGAGCGAGACAGAGCCAACGAACTTGGAGAGATTAAGGAGCGATTTTTGGCAAATATGAGTCATGAAATTCGCACACCACTTCAGAGTATTCTCGGTTTTTCAGAGCAGCTACTCAGTGAGCAGCCGGAGAATAGTAAACTTCAAACTGTACATCATTCATCGAGACATTTGCTCCACATCGTCAACGAAGTGCTTGACTACAGTAGGATTTCTGCAGGCAGGTATGAGCTGAATAAAGCTGACTTTTATTTAGAAGAAACCCTTCGTACATCGATTGACAATCTTCGAATTCAGGCACGCCAAAAAGGAGTGAAGGTTTGGTTTGAAAACAACGCTTTACTCGATTGGATACACGGTGACTCATTTAGGCTGAATCAGATCGTTTACAACCTGGTGGGTAATGCCGTGAAATTTACCGATGATGGTATTGTGAAAATAACCATCTGCACAGAAGAATTAGATGAACAAAAGGTGCGGTTAGATCTCACCATAGAAGACTCTGGGATTGGGATGACTGAGGAGGAAGTCAGCAAGGTTTTCAATAAGTTTGAACAGGCCAACCCGGGAATTGCCTCCAGTTTTGGGGGTACAGGACTGGGATTGAACATTGCCAAAACCCTCATCGAGCTGCATGACGGGACTATTAAAATCGATAGTAAAAAAGGTGAGGGGACTACGGTTTTGGTGACGATGATTTACGACTTACCCGTGAATGATGAGCAAGAGATAGCCGGGGACATTGCTACAGCAGGCGAACCAGTAAAAAGTGTTTTGGTAGTTGATGACGACCTGAGTATTCTAAACCTCAGCGAACTGATTTTACAAAAGCACGAGATCGAATTCACGGTTACATCAGATTGGAAAGAAGCTCTGGAGAAAGTGTCTAGTCAGGAAATAGAAGTTGCATTTGTAGATATGCGCATGCCAGAAATCAATGGTAGTGAGTTAAGTAAAAAATTGAAGGCAGTTTCACCGAATACTAAATGCATAGCCTTTACAGCACATGTAATGGGCGAGAAGCTGGAAGCGTTGAAATCCCATGGATATGATGATATTTTGCAGAAGCCTTTCTCCGAGCGAGAGCTTCTCGATAAACTGAATATCAGACCCGAAGAAGTTGGGAGTGAAGCTGATGAGAAACACACTTTCTTGTCGGCAATAGAGTCTATGACCATGGGCGACAGTGAATTGGAGCAAAGGATAGCTGGTCAGTTTTTGGAAGACACCAAAGCAGAAGTGAAGAGAGTAAACGAGTTGGTGAAAGACAAAAGGTCTGAAGATTTGATTCACTCTGTTCACCGTTTGTCTGGCAACCTGGGCATGTTTGGAGCCAAAGAAATAGCTTCAATTTATCGCCAGTTGGAGCAGTCGCTCGACTCAGGTCAGTGGACTGAAAAAGAGTGGAACATGTTAAGTGAGGCTGCAGAGCTCACAAGTGAATACTGTGATGATGTGGAGCGTTACTTTGAAATTAAAGTTCAATAAGAATCCAGCTCTTTACTTGCCTTTCATAACTGGGAAGAGCTTTCTGAACCAGGTCCTCTTTGTGTTTTCTGTAGCTGGAAGAGCATCTGAAAACTGTTGAATACCTTCTATGGTATAGAATGCTGTTGGCATTCTTTGCGTAATTAAAGGAAGAATCTTTGGGATGTTTTTTCTTTTCACAATAGAGAACAAAACATTTTTTGGCCCTTCGCCCGATTCGGCATTAATGCAAACCGTTCTGTAATTCATTTTCTCAAGATCGTCCATCAGCTCATGGGCTGGCTCAGTGGAGATTACTCGAATCACTACCTGTCCCAAAGCCAGCTTTTGTTCGATGGCAACTCCAGCGTAGTTGCCAATTGCAAAACCAACTGCCCACCCGATATAGGCTGCGGGACTACTCAAGTTTTGCATAAC
>Ga0136604_1001206_pt1 | contig 11792 bp, 13 predicted proteins | sample AntRauFillE10628_FD_104928 | JGI IMG/M metagenome (GOLD analysis project Ga0136604, IMG submission 104928) | Saline lake microbial communities from Rauer Islands, Antarctica - Metagenome Filla E10 #628 | ecosystem: Environmental > Aquatic > Non-marine Saline and Alkaline > Saline | place... | reverse complement strand
CCTGTTTATTTCCTGATCTCGTTTCATTGTTCCCTTAATGGGCTGAGAAAAAACAGTGCGTCCTTCCTTTCTCAAAAATCGCTCGGGAGAAAGGCTGCAAATCGAATAACCATCAAACTGTAAAAAAGAACCGAATGGAACCGGACCGACATTCCGCATCTGTTGATAGAGTTTATGAGCGGATCCCCTGAATTGGCCCCTAAGCTGATGCGAAAGATTTATTTCGTAATAGGTGCCTTCATAAATTTCTTTTTTAGCCCGATCAATGATTGTGAGATATTCTTCTTTTGATACGTTAGAATGAAGGTTTTGTATAGTTGGATCTGCAACATTCTTATATTTTGGAAAAGATTCGGGTTTTCTGCCCTTAATCCATCGAGGGTTATTGTGGGTTGCATTTAGTTTCAGAAAAACACCGGGAACCATAAAAAAAAGATCCGGGGCCCCGAGTGCATCATCGTTATTTGAATCAAGCTTTTCGGTATAGTTTTTTAAATCGTAACTTAAATAACCAAATAGCCAGTCATCCCAACTTTCGCGAAATGAGCGCAATGCAGCCCACGGATCATCCTGAAAAGCGGAGACATCACTTCCTTCTTTTATTTCTATACTATTTTCCCATGCTTTAATGGTAGCCAGCGGACAGGCTGCAAGATATGAATGAGTTGAGGCCGGGTGGTCATCCGATTGCGATTCCAATAATACCACAGGCCCCATTTTGCTGTAATATTGTACAAACACATCAAGCGGATTCTGCATCACACCTCCGCAGAAAGTTGTCTGTTACGATAGGCTTTGAAACATGACTGCATTTTTTCTAATAGAGGATGCCGGGTATCAAATTGCGTCTCGTCAATACCTGCAATTGGTACAATTTCCTTCACCGAATTACAGATAAAAACTAATTCGGCATTTTTTATTTCGTCCATACCAAACGTACCTTCTTTCACTGCAATGTTTAGTTGATTCTTTAACAACCCAAGGATAATACGTCGGGTTATTCCCGGTAAAATATCGCAGGCTTCAGAAGGGGTGAAAACAACACCCTCTTTTAGCCAAAAAATATTGGCAATGGTTGTTTCTGAAATCCAGCCATCAACTGTTGTCATAAGCGCATCATCCGCTTCTTTATGTTTTGCCTGATTGGCAGCCGTTATATAATTGAGTCCATTGGCAAATTTATACTGCGAAGGTAACGATATAGAGGGAATGCGTTTTACATCGACCGTAGCAAGCCGATAAGAATTGGTATCGGGCTTATTCAATTTGGAACACATAATAGAATAATGCGAAGCTACAGATTCAGTGGAATATCCGCGCCCGCCTTGCCTCCAGACCTGCAGGCGAACTATTGCTTTAGTTTGATGAAGATTATTTCGATTCAGCAGTTCATATATTTTAGGCCATACCTTTTCAATTTCCAATTCCTGGGGATACTCTATTTGCAAAAAATCAAGTCCGCTCCGAAGTCGTTTGATATGTTCTTTCAATTTAAAAGAACGCCCTGTGTAAACACAAAATGTTTCAAAACAGCCGTCGCCGTACATCAATCCACGAGAGTTTACGGAAACCGCGGGCTCATTGCTTTCCATAATCACCCCATCAACTGTTACAAAACGATCGGAATCATTCATCACTAATTATCTTCATTAGGCTGTCCATTCGGGTTGAATCGGCGCGGCCCGTAAAAATACTGTGCAGCTTTCCGGCGGGGGTATATACCAGTTGGGTGGGCACGCCGGGCACTTTAAAACGGTTAAAGACCTCCGTGCCATCTACGTAGTGGAACGGATAATCATATCGGTTGATATACTCTTTAACATTTTCGGGCTTATCCTGCACTACAGCTGCAAGCACTTGAAGCCGTTCGGGGTTTTGTTCCTTCAATTCCAAAAGTTGAAGATGCGCCTGGCGGGAGAATGATGCGGTCCAGGTAGCCCAAAAATCAAGCACTACATAATGGTTTGGAAAGGATGAAATTCCCAAGCTATCAGCCCCGTTTAATGTGGGCATAAGCTGTTGGCTTAGTGAATCCTGAGAAACTATACTTTTCCTAAACGCCTGTTCTTTCCCCTCGCGATTACTGATTGTAAAAAACACAATAATCAGCGCTGCCATTATAGCTATGATAGCAATAAAAGGGATAAAATATTTTTCGTCCAGCTTCATTTTATTTCAATAAACCGTAACTAATGTTCTGTCACACATTAAGATGACGAATAGTTGCAGGTCGCACGCCCAGGGTCAAAAGTCAAATTGGTCAAAGGTCTAAAGTCGAAAATTTGTGACCTGAGACCTTACGACCTTGGACATACAACTTTCGACCTCAGACCCGATGAATCTACGGCGCCATCAAACCGACACAAAACTACAACTATTGACACGACATTGAGCTTTTATTTAAGATCATCAATTAGCTCTCGGCAATCTTGTTTTATTTTATCATCATCCGGCGCAACCGTTGGTTTTTGGAGCGCTTTTTGGCAGCTTGCAATGGCTTGGGAATCTTTTCCCATTTCTTTATAGCTCCTGGCCAGGTCGTAGTAATAAAGCAGAAAATCCGGATTTAACTCAATGGCTTTCTCAATATAGTTAACCGCATTTTCCAGGCTGGCTCCGTCCGGGATGCCGCCGAACAGCACGTTAGCGGCCATCCGTTCTGCAAAATTGAGATCGGAGACTTCGTAATTCCATATACCTAATACATGCCAGGGCCCGGGATTGGTGGAATCGGCTTTAAGCGAGCGTTCGGCATACTTTTTAATATCCCGCGTTGCTGCCACCCGGTCTCGTGTGCCTCCAATCAACGCCATCTGTCCCATCGCTATTGATTTTACTAAATTAGACTGCGTATGAGTGGGATCAACCTGTAAAGCTCTGTCAGCCCGCTTGTTTGCATTGATGAAAAAATCTTCTTTTTCGTCTGAATCCTTTAGTCGGTTTCCTATGCGGGCGTATAAAAGGCTTGAACGCCATAAGGCCTTAAAATTTTGGGGATTTTCATCAAGAATATCATTGTAAAGTACCAACGCTTCTTTTTCGTGATAGTTTTGAAATAGGGAATCGGCCCGGGCCATTTCAGTAGAGGACTGGGCAGCAGCTGAAAAAGCCACGGAGAAAATCAGAATAAAAGCTGCAAAAGAATATCTCATATAAAGTTTATATATCACTATTAAACAATTGCACAGCAAAGAAATAAAGAAGTAACAGATTAAAAATTTTTATCAGCTGAGATTTGACCATCTGCTGAAATTTGATAACCAAACTCATTCTTATTCTGCTGTTCAATCGGGTAAAAAATAGTCCGGCGTGTTTCAACGGATATTTTGTTTAGAGAATAAACGCTTACTTTGCTCTGAATATTGGCAGATACATTTTTTTTAAATTCTGCAATTGGTTTCGCATCCATAACGGATTCATCTTTCTTGGTTGCCATCCATATTCTGCAATGGTCATAAGTCGCTTTCTTACATAGCAAGAATAAATGAACCGTTATTCTATCGGCTGAAAATTTACCTAATGCATAATAGGAGTGCTCTATATTAAGCATAGGCAATTGCGCACCGTCCTTTTTTTCGACTATCGTTCGTACATTTTCTGTATCAATAGTGAATGGGAGAGTGAAGCTTTGTGCGGAGTCATTTTTCACAAGGCGGTGAATTAATTTTGCTACCGCTTTTTGGTCACTGATGTAAAAGGTATGCTCCTGTTTGTATCGCTGCTGAAAAGATTTATACTCTGCAGATTCAATATAGGATTGATCAATAATCACTGTATCCTTTTTTTTACCACAGCTAAGAGAAAAGAATATTAGACCAATTAAAAATATAAAGCTTTTGTGCTGCAACAAATTATAGATACCAATAAATAATTTTTTTATACCTATTTTTTAGTTAGCCTTTTCTGCCACTTCTTTCCTATTTCCATTTTGACCATAGTTTTTCATCACGTAATCATCCAGTATATCACGGAACTCCTGGCCAATTTTTTCGCCTCTGAGTGTGGTATAATGCTCACCGTCCATGTAGACCGGCGCTTTGGGTTCTTCAAACGTTCCCGGCAGTGAAATACCGATGTTCGCATTTCTGGATTCACCGGGCCCATTAACCACACAGCCCATAACCGCCACATTCATCTCCACTACATCGGGATAGATTTCGCTCCACACCGGCATCATTTCCCGCAGATAGCTCTGAATCTCTTCCGCCAATTCCTGGAAATAAGTGCTGTTAGTTCGTCCGCATCCGGGGCAGGCCGTTACCTGAGGAATAAAATTGCGGATACCAAGCGACTGCAGTACTTGCTGGCACACACGCACTTCCTCTGCCCGGTCACCACCCGGTTTAGGGGTGAGGGAAACCCGTATGGTATCGCCGATGCCTTGCTGCAATAGCACGGAGAGGGCGGCCGAACTGGCAACCATCCCCTTCATGCCCATACCGGCTTCGGTAAGGCCTACATGTAGCGGGTAGGCAACAATTTCTGCAATTCGCTCATACACAGTAACCACATCCTGTACGTGCGACATTTTGCAACTAATAATAATCTTGTTCGAATTCAGTCCTACGCTTTCAGCCAATTCTGCCGACCGCTTCGCACTTTCTACCATGGTATCAAGCATCACCTGCTTTGATGACTTGGGGCTTTCCAGCTTGCTGTTGGCATCCATTTTGTCGGCAAGCAATTGTTGATCGAGCGAACCCCAATTCACTCCTATGCGCACCGGTTTATCATATTTAATGGCTTGCTCAACAATGGTGCAAAAGTTTTCGTCGCGTGTCTTGGTACCTACATTACCCGGGTTGATGCGAAATTTGGCAAGAGCCTTCGCCGCTTCGGGATATTCGGTTAATAATTTATGGCCGTTGTAATGAAAATCACCCACAATTGGTACGGTAATATCCTCAGCTAGCAACTTATCCTTAATATGAGGTACCGCTTTTGCCGCCTCTTTATTATTTACCGTAATACGCACCAATTCAGAGCCGGCGTCATGCAAATACTTTACCTGCTCGTATGTGGCTTGCACATCGGCGGTGTCGGTGTTGGTCATTGACTGAACCGCAATAGGTGCGTCCCCGCCTACGGGAACATCACCCACCATTACTTGAATTGATTTACGTCGTTTTATTTCCGGCATAACTTATTTTTTTGATATCAATAGAGACGATTATTAAGCAGTATCTACAAAGTCGTTAAACTCGTTGTGCGGTTAAGTATAAACGGCTATGAGCATGGATTTCAGGTACATTCCGACCCACCCCTACACCCCTCCCAGGAGGGGACTATTTGTCTCCCCTCTTGAGAGGGGATTAAGGGGTGTGTTAATTTCCATAGTGAATCAATTGCTCATTTTTCTTATTTAACCGCACAACGCGTTCATTAATTCTTTTTACTTAACTCAAAAAGCTTTTTCTTTTCGGCTTTCGTTAAGGCTTCATAGCCTTTCTTTGAAATCTTTTCCAAAATTTCGTCCAGCTCCGATTGCTCCACCTCTTCAATCACCTCAACATCAGAAACTGCATACATATTTTTATTCTTTGGTGATTTTGGTTTTTCATAAGCCCCTTTTAAGCGAAGCCACCAGCCCTCTATCGTTCGGATGGGGCTACTTAAATCAAATCCGTTTTGCCAGGCTTTCATCAATAAATAACCAAAGCCAGCACCGCCCAGATGAACTACATGGGCTACATTACTTTCTCCGCCCAGCGCTAACAAGTTTAAACCAATGAGGCCCGCCACAACGTATCTGGCTTCAATGGGAGGCAACAAAATAAGCATGATCGGCATTCGCGGATAAAGCATGGCAAAAGCGACCATCACCCCAAACACTGCACCCGATGCACCTACCACATAGGCGATTCCAAAAACCTGCGCAAGAAGCACATCAAGCAGTGCACCGCCAATGCCCGAACCAAAATAGATGGCGCAAAAAGTGCGGGGACCCAAGCGTTCTTCTACAGACCGGCCCATCCACCAGAGCCAGAGCATGTTAAAGAGCAGGTGAAAAAAACCACCGTGCAAAAACATGTACGATACTAACCGCCATGGCTGTGTAACAGTGACGAGTGCATCCGGGAAAAAGGCAAACCAATCGCGTACAAAAAGGCTGAATGATTGTCCCCCAACGATGCTGCCTATCCATTGCACAAGATACACCACTACATTGATGCTAATGATAACCTTAATAGCATCAGGCAGGCTGTTATACCCGCTGCGGGCAGAATTTGTGAATGATTGATTTTGCATGAAAATATATAGGGCTGTTCTTTCTCAAAACGAAGCTGAACAGCAGATCATTTCCTTATTTTTTATTGTTCTTATAAATTTATCAAAATAAAATTTAAAACTGGCAGGCAGGTTGTAAAAAGCTACGAATAAGAACTCTCTTCTTTTTTCAGCCCCCAAATTTTGATTAAGATAAACCCGATTACCATGCCGCCCAGATGGGCAAAATGGGCTACATTTGAGTCGGTACGTGTTATACCGCTTATAAACTCCAAAGCTCCAAAAAAAGCAACGAAGTATTTTGCTTTAATTGGAATTGGGAGAAAGATCAGCATAATAGGCCGGTCGGGAAACATCATGCCAAAAGCTAATAAAATGCCATATACTGCTCCCGATGCACCAATAACCGGGTTATTGTTTAACAGAATAAAGAGTAGTCCCGCCCCGATGCCCGTAAGAAAATAGTAGATCACAAAACGCTTGGTGCCCCAATAATTTTCAATGGCCTGTCCAAACATCCACAATGCAAAAAGGTTGAAAATAATGTGACTGAGATCTGCATGTATAAACATGTATGTAACAAACTGCCATGGATAAAAAAACGAGCTGGCAATAGGAAATAAGGGCGCATATGCTTGCAACAAAGGGCCAATACCAGGCGTCCAGCTTGCCAGGTACACTACAAAATTAATGATGAGCAGGTGCTTTACAGCCGGCGGGAAAAGTTCAAAATCAGTGCGCGGACTGTATTCATTGGATTGATAATTCAAAAAGCTGTCTTTTAATTAGTAATATTCTCTTAATAACAATAAAGGTCCATTTTATTTTATGAAGCGGACGTTTCCATATTTTAAGGGTGAAGCCTGAAAAGTAGAATCGCCGAATAAATATAAGATTTATATAGAGTTTTTGCAGGAGATTCGTTGATTATTTGAATAACAGATAATGAGTGGCATAACAACCAAATATTGAGAGTTTTTAAATCCTCAGCGCTTATAATTTGGCAAAATACTCAGGCCGATTTATCTACAATCTGTTTGCCCTGCAATATGGGCTTGGCCACCTTTTCATCGGATTCAATAAGTCCGTCGCGAAGACGCACAATTCGCCGGGCATGGGCCGAAATTTCATCCTCATGCGTTACCAGTAAGATGGTATTGCCCATGCGATAGAGTTCTTCGAAAAGCAGCATAATTTCTTCGCCGGTTTTGGTGTCGAGGTTTCCGGTGGGCTCATCGGCTAAAAGAATGGATGGATTATTAACCAGCGCCCGCGCTATGGCCACGCGCTGACGCTGCCCGCCGGAAAGCTCGTTGGGTTTATGGTCAAGCCGGTCGCCCAACCCTACCCTTTCCAATGTGTGCGCAGCCCGTTCCCTACGTTCCGAAGTTCTAAGACCTGAATAAATAAGCGGTAGCTCCACGTTTGACAAACAATCGGTGCGGGGCAAGAGATTAAAAGTCTGGAAAACAAAACCAATCTCACGATTGCGAACTTCTGCAAGTTCTGCATCTTCCAGTTCGCTGACATCTTGGTTGTTCAATACATAGCGGCCTGATGTTGGCGTATCAAGGCAGCCGATTAGGTTCATGAGTGTGGACTTACCCGAACCCGACGGCCCCATGATTGCCATATATTCATTGGGGGGTACATCAAACGAAACGCCATCCAAAGCATGCACTTTGGCGCTTCCCATCTGATAAATTTTCTTCAAATCGCTAACTTGTATAATCGGTTGTGCCATAATGTAATTTTCTATTTACTGGAAGCGAAGCTATTGAATTTGTTATTGTTCACCGTTACCGCATCGCCATCTGCAAGTTCCTTAGAAAGCGTTCGGTAGCTGCCAATTACAATTTCATCGCCATTTTCCACGCCCGATAAAATTTGTATGTGAGTATTATCACTGATACCGGTTTTAACTGCTCGGCGTTCTGCCTTTCCCTCATTCACTACAAAAACAACTTTACGCAGGTCCTCTTGCACGATGATTGAATTCTCTTCGTCATCCGTGGTATCTGCAGCCGCAGAATCCGCATCGGCGTTAAATGCTTTATCCTTTGCAAAATCGCGCACGGTTACAGCCTGAATAGGAATGGCGACTACTTGCTGAACCGTTTCGCTCTGGATATCTACCGTACCCGACATACCGGGTTTAAAGCTGGTTGAAAACGTATCTTCCGGCATTTCTGTCGCGGGCTTTTGTTGAAGTTCAGCAGCAGCCATATCAAGGTTATGTCGTGATGTAATCCGAATCTTAACCTCATAATTGGTAACCTGTTCGCTGGTACCTGCACCGGCAGTGGTTGCAGAATTCGCTATCTCCGTAACCACACCTTTAAATGTACGTTCCGGATAAGCATCAACCTGAATGATGGCCGTATCAGCCAACGAAACATTTACAATATCATTCTCATTTACTTCTACCTGCACTTCCATATGATTCATATCGGCAATGCGCATCATTTCCGTGCCCGTCATCTGCGTATTACCCAGCACGCGTTCGCCCTGCTCAACCGCAAGCTTACTTACCGTGCCGTCTTTTGGCGCTCTGATTATTGTCTTTTGTAACTCTTCTCTTGCCTGCTTCAGTTGAGCCTCTACGCTTTGCACCTGGTATTTGGTGGCTTCAAGATTAGCCTGCTGTGATTGATACTGTGTTTTGGCTTTTATAAATGCCGACTCGGATGTTAAATCCCGGTTATATAATTTTTCCTGCTGCTTAAATTCTGATTCAGCCTCAAGCAAGGTTGATTTTGCCTGCTCAAATCGAGCTTTCTGAGTAAGAAGCGATGCATTAATTTCGTCTATTCGCGCCTGGTAAATATCAGGTTTGATGCGAAGCATAAGATCATTTTTGCGTACAAAATCTCCCTCGCTAACGTTAAGCTCTATAATTTCTCCCGATACATCGGGACGTATAATCACCTCCACTTCCGGTTGAATTTTGCCCGAAGCTGACACCACCTGCGTGATAGTTTTATACTTGGCTTCTGCGGTTTCAACCGTTTTACCGGCGTCTCCGTTACCAAGCCATCCCATTGAACTGGCCAGTACCGCCCCGATACCGAAAACGATAATAAAAATACCACCAATAATGAGAATCTTTTTTGTCGGACTCTTTTTTTGTTTACTCATAGCACCATTAATTGTTGTTTAATCTGACATTCTTAGTTAATTGCCCCAAATAATAATCAAGCAACTTCTCTTGAAAAATAAAGTTGAGCTCGGCTTGCGCGCGGTTGGAACGGGCTTCAACAAACTGAGAGTTGGCATCACTTAATTCGATAAGTGTTCCCGCACCAACGTTGTAACGCTCTTGCTGGGTTTCGTATGAGCGCCGTGCTGCCCGCAGAGCTTTATTCGTTGACTCTAACCGTTTTACCACTGCCCCATAATCGTTATAAGCCTGGTTTACTTCCTGCACCACCTGCAGGCGCGTATCTTGTAATTGTAGTTGCGCATTTTCATAATTTATACGCTGCGCCTGCACATTGTTTCTGATATTCAGGTTATTAAAAATGGGAATGTTCAGCGTTAAGCTAAACGTACGTGTAACATTGATGTCAAAAAACTGGTCAGAAAATGGGATTAATCCATCAGTGCCCGGAAAAGTTCTTTGATCACTAAAATTGGAATTTAAATTGGCGTTTAAGTTTAATGAAGGGTATAGACTTGCCCTAGTTGCTTTAAGCTGGTACTCAATAGACTGAATATTAAATTCTTCCCGCTGCAGATCGGATCGATTTTCGAGTGCTGTTACTACTAATTTACTTAAATCGTAATTGGTGGGGGTCATTTCATCAAGGTTGATTTCAGGAATCACAAAGTTATATTCCTTCAACGGATCAACCTGCAACTGCCGGATAAGCTGCAAGCGACTAAGGTCAAGTGCATTTTCCTGGTTTATAATCTGTAATTCATCGTTGGCAACGATCGACTCCTGATTATAAAGATCAACCGTAGGCCGTGAACCCACCTCGACCTGTGCATCTACTTGCTCCAGTGTTTGTTTGGAAGCGGCAAGGGTTTCTTTTGCTATTTGCAGCAACTCCCTATCTAACACCACTTGTAAAAAACTGCTGGCCGTATTAAAAATGATATTCTCCCGCACCCACTCCCTGTTTTCCGTCTGAGATCGTGTATCAAACTTACTGCTGCGAAGACTATTGATGTTTTCAAAGCATTAAAAATAGGAATCGTTGAATTTATCCCACCGTTAACAGAATTAGAAGTCTGATTTATAAATGTGGCTGACCCCGGTACAAAACCAGGCCCTGTACTTCTTCTGCCACCGAAATTTGCCGAAAGTGAAGGAAAAAAATCAGCCCTTTCACTCTGTTCCGTAAGTTCGGAAAGCGTTAGATTATTGTTAGCCACTCTAAGTTGAAAATTATTTTCAAGGGCGATGTCAATCGCTTCTTGCAGGTTGATTTGATCGCTGCCTGATGCCCGTTCAGTATCCTGTGCCTGGAGTTGAATTACTATTCCCAAACACAAAAACACTACCATTGTTACATTACGCATACTTTTGACTATTAAACTGGTTATGGATTCCTTCTTTGATAGGTTACACGAAATCTCCGTGCAAGAGTTACATTAAGAAACTATTTTTTCTGTCTTAAAGACGGGATTGAAACTATTTTTTACTTTTTTTACCGTTCTGTAAACACGTGCAGCCTATTATTCACCCCCGAAAATATCTTCAATATAATCACTGGCGTACGATATTCCCTTTCGGGTGATCAACCGTTTTATCTCGTACCATAGTGTTGAAGATAGTTTGTCACCGGGAGCATTGGAGGTTGACGACGAAGTTTGTTTTTCACTACCGTCTTTACCAATCACAAAGCCGATAAGTACCGAAATGCCCACTACCGGCAACGGATGCCTGCGTACATATTCCAGCGGATCAAGCGAAGATGATACATCCGACTTAATATTATCCAGCGAATCATCCAGCTCATCCTGAATATTATTCAATTCCGCCTTCAGCTCTTTTTTCTTTTCTTTAAGCGTTTCTTTTTTAGAATCAGACATCGTAATCTTTTTTCTTTTCTAATTTCTGTGATTCAGGGGGTAATAATTTTTCATGCTCTTCATCCGAATTAGACCCGAGCATCCCCATCAACTCTTCCTCAAATTCAGAGCGTAACATTTTAGTAATAATACGCGGTTTCAAATTAATAAACAGGTAACCGCAGATTAAAAAAGGTATAGAAACCAATACAAAACCAAGACTGCGGTTTCCAAGCAAAGCGCCAAGATAAAGCGCCAGTGCAATCAGCAGAAACACCAATGCACCGAATATAAATATAAACCCGGCTATTTTTTGGGATGCTTCGGCAACCATCCGCGCAGACTGTTCACCAATATTAATTGCCATCAACTCCAGGCGTTTTTCAACATACCGTTTAAGATCTGCAGTAATATGCTTTATCCGCTGGCTTATTCGGTCTGTAGGTCCGTCTGTCATATATTACTCTTCATCTGAACTGAAAATTTTGCCCAATACATAACCCGTAAAAAGCCCTACTGCAACACTTTTTAATGGATTCTTGCGG
>Ga0136604_1001205_pt1 | contig 11794 bp, 13 predicted proteins | sample AntRauFillE10628_FD_104928 | JGI IMG/M metagenome (GOLD analysis project Ga0136604, IMG submission 104928) | Saline lake microbial communities from Rauer Islands, Antarctica - Metagenome Filla E10 #628 | ecosystem: Environmental > Aquatic > Non-marine Saline and Alkaline > Saline | place... | reverse complement strand
GGTCGACCTGGTCGCGTGTGGCCAGCGGCAGCGCGATGCGCAGGACGAAGTCGTCACCGTCGGGGTCGATCCGCACCGGGGCGCCGTCGTGCAGCACCGCGGTCGGGTCGACGTCGCCGTACAGGTCCTCGGCCACCGCGGCGAGCAGGTCCACGCCGATGGGCTCGTCCGCGGCCAGGGGCAGCGTCAGGACCGGCACCGGCGCGAACGTCGCACGGGCCGTGGCCAGGTGCTCGGCGTGGCGTCGCTTCCAGGTCGCCAGGTACGGGTCGTCCACGGCGTCCGGCAGCAGGCGGTTGACCACGACGGCGTCGACGGCGTAGCCGAACAGCGACAGCGTCGTGGCCGTGCGCACGGTCTCGTCGAGTGCGAGTCGCTCGGGCGCGGTGACCAGCCGCAGCGACGTGCGCGTGGCGTCCTGCAGCAGTCGGTGCACCGCACCGAGGTCGTCGCGCAGTCGGTCGACCGCCGTCAGGACGCGCTCGTCGGGCAGCGGCAGGCCCGCCACGGCCCGGGCGACCGGCCTCGCGGCGCGCGCGACGCGGCCGCCCGGGCCGACCGCGCGCTCGACGTAGAAGCGCACGGCGTCGGGCAGCGCGAGCAGCCGGAGGGTCTCGGCGGTCGGGGCGCAGTCCACGACCACGACGTCGTGGCTGCCCTGCTCGACGCGGTGGCGCAGGTCGACCAGCGCGAAGAGCTCGTCGAGGCCGGGCAGCAGCAGCAGCTCCTCCGCCTGGACCTGGCCGATGCCGGTGGTGTGCAGGACCTCCACGAGGAAGTCGCGCACCTCGCCCCAGTGGCGCTCGAGCCGGGTCTGTGCGTCGAGCTGCTGGGCGTCGAGCCGCTCGGCCACGGCCACGGGCCGGTCGCCGAGCTCGTGGTCGAGCACGTCGGCCAGCGAGTGCGCCGGGTCGGTCGAGGTGAGCAGGACGCGGTGGCCGTCCGCAGCAGCGCGCACGGCCGTCGCGGCCGCGACCGTGGTCTTGCCCACGCCACCCTTGCCGGTCAGCAGCAGCACGCGCGTGCCGGTGCTCGCGGTCACCGTGCCTCCTGCGGTCGGGGTCGGGTGGGTCGGTACGGCCGTCGTCGCACGGGCCCGGTGGAGCCGGGGTCGGCCGCCCACGACGGGGCCGGGACGTCACGTGCGTCGGTCGCGGAGCCTAGCCGCCGCGCGCCCGGTCCCGTCGGGTGGGTGGGCGTCAGCCGCCGGTCACCTGGAGCACGCCGACCAGCGCCCCGGCGGCCGTGCCGCCGACCACGGCGACGACGAGCCAGAGCAGCACCCGCGGCTCGAGCAGCACCCGCCCCTTGATCCCACCGAGGACCATGGCGTCGTTGCTGCAGGCCACCGCGAGGACCACCCAGCCGAGCAGCAGCGGCAGGGCCGGCAGCACGGGGCGGCCCGAGGCCAGGGCGCCGGACAGCAGTGCGAGACCGCCGGCGGCCCACACGACCGCCAGCAGCAGCCGTGTCACGCCCTCCGCGGTGCGACCCAGCAGCAGGTGGCCCGCGCCCGGCAGCAGCACCGACGCACCCGCGAGCACCGCGGGCTGGACGTCGGGCGTCGCAGCCTCCTGGTCCCCGGGCTGCGACCCGAAGCCGCTGCCGCAGACCCGGCAGGTCGTGCGCTCGAGCGGGTTCCACTCGCGGCACAGCCCACAGGCCCACTCCAGGCCCTCCGCGCTGCGGCGGAAGCGCCCGTCGCCGAGCAGTTCCGTCTCGCCCGTGGCCGGCACCGGGGCCTGCGCCTCGTCGGTGCCGGGAAGCGGGGGCGGCGACGCCGCGCCGTCGGTGCCGGTGCCGGTCGCGGCAGTGCCGGGTGTGCTGCCCGTCCCGGCCGTGGCATCCGTCGCCCCGGTGGCACCGGAGGCATCGGTGGCCGAGGACGACCTGCCGCCGTCGGCCAGTCCCTGCAGCATCGGTGGGAGGTCGGCCGGGTCGACGCGCAGCGGCCGGGCGCCGAGTCCCTCGACCGGCACCACGGGGCCGTCGCCGTCGACCTCCGGCGTGGACCGCGCGCCCCGGTCGGGCTGTGCCGGGGACCGCTGCTCCTCGACCAGGACCGCGTAGCACTGCGTGCACCACGTGGCGTCCTCGGGGTTGCGCGCGCCGCACTGGTCGCACCTCACGCCGGCAGCCCCTGGCGCGCGCGCTCCTGCGCCTGCAGCAGGTCCTTCAGTGCCCACATGCCCTGCCGCAACCACCAGCGGTAGCTGCGCACGACGGCCGGGCCGTCGTCGCGCCCGGTGCTGGCGAGCAGGACGTGGTGCACCACCGTGCCGCCCCAGCCCGGCTCCAGCCAGAACTCCGCCGCACCCCGCAGGTCCCCGGACAGCTCGAGGCGGAAGCCGAGGTCGTGCCGCCACGCGCCCGCGGCGACCCGAAGGGCCACCTCGCCACCGCGACCCGGCAGCCGACGTGCGTCGGCGAGGACGAGGTCGAGGGCATCGGCCACGTCCGGGACCGGCGTCGTCGAGGCCCCCGGCCACCAGGTCCCCCAGGCGGGCAGGTTCGTCAGCGTCCGATAGCACAGCGCTGCAGGTGCCCGGACGAAGCCGTCGTCGTCGACGTGCAGGTCCATGTCGGGCAGGCTAGTCGCGGCACCACCCCCGACCGTTGCGTCGACACCGGCACGCTGCTGCTGCCCGTCGACGCTCAGGCCGTGCTCACGCGCTCGACGAACGCGAGCACCGCGTCCTCCAGCGCCTCGGCGTCCCAGTCGAGCGTCGCCACGTGGTAGCTGCGCTCCATCACCAGCGTCTCGACGTCGCCGGCGAGCAGCTCGATGATCGTCTGCGAGTTGGTCGGCGGGACCGTGTGGTCCTGCGGCGACCACGCGACCAGCGCGGGCACGGTCGCACCACGCAGGTGTTCACGCACCTGCGGGAAGCGCGACGTCAGCGAGTGCGCGGCCTTGGCGGGGATCGTGGGATAGGCCTTCTCGTCGGCACCCGGCCGGGCGATGTCCCCCGACGGCAGGCCGGCGAGGTCGCGCGGGACCATCGGCACGACGTGCATCAGCAGCGGCGCCAGCTTCGCCAGCAGCTGCTCCGGGTCGCGCATCTGGGCGTTGACCGCCACCACCCCCGCGACCGGCCGCCGTGAGGCGACGTCGAGCACGAGCGTGCCGCCCATCGACAGCCCCACGAGCACGACGTGGTCGCAGCGCGCCACCAGGTCGTCGGTGACGCGCTCGACCTCGCCGAGCCAGTCGTCGAAGCGGGTCCGGGCCATGTCCTTCGGACTCGTGCCGTGCCCGGGCAGGCGCGGCACGACCACGGTGTAGCCCTCGGCGTTGAGCCGTCGCCCCAGGGGCGTGGTGGAGTGCGGATTGCCCGTGAACCCGTGCACCACCGCGATCCCGACGCGCGCACGCTCCCCACTGCCCTCGGCCTCCCAGGCCTCGCAGCCGGGCTGGACCTGGTCGCTCATCGCTGCTCCTGTGGTGGCTGCGGCCGTGCGCCGACCCGCACGTCGACCCGCGTGACGCTAGCGCGGCCCGGTCGGGTCCCGACCGGCGACGACGTCGTCGAGCAGGGCAGCGAAGCGTCCGGCGATCGCGTCCCACCCCCAACGCTCCACGGCGTGGGCCCGGCCGGCAGCACCCCACGCGGCCCGGCGGGCCGGGTCCGCGAGCAGCCCGTCGATCGCGGCCACGAGCGCACCGACGTCGTCGCCGTCGACCACGGTGCCGGTGACCCCCTCGCGGACGGTCTCCGGCGCACCGCCGGAGCTGCCCGCCACGACCGGCACCCCGCAGGCCTGCGCCTCGAGGTAGACGATGCCGAGGCCCTCCACGTCGGTGCCGAGCAGCCGGGTGCGACACGGCATGGCGAACACGTCGAAGGCCGCGTGGGCGGCGGGCAGGTCGGGCCACGGCACGGCTCCGGGGACCACGACGTTCGGCAGCCGGGCCGCCCTGGTCCGCAGCTCGTCCTCCAGCGGTCCGGTGCCCACCAGCGCGAGCCACGCACCCGGGTGGGCCGCGGCGACCTCGGGCCAGGCCTCGAGGAGACGGTCCTGGCCCTTGCGCGGCACCAGCCGCGAGAGGCAGCCGACGAGCGGGGCGTCGCCGGGGACGCCCCAGGCGGCACGCAGCGCTGCGCCGTCGAGGTCGGGGTGGAAGCGCTCGACGTCGACGCCCGGCGGGACGCGCACCACGGGGCAGCGTGCGTGCGGGGCCAGCCGCTCCTCGGTCCAGTCGCTGATGGTCGTCAGGGCCGCGAGGTGACGGGTCGTGCGGCGCAGGAGCAGGCCGAGCCCGCGGGCCGCGAGGCCGGCCTCCAGCCCGTGGCTCAACGCCACCACCGGCACACCGGGGTCGCGCCCGAGCGCCGCAGCGAGCTCGCCGAGCGGCCACGACGCCCCGAGGACCACCACGTCCGGCCGGTGCTCGTCGGCCACGCGCCGGACCAGCCGCAACAGCGCCGGCGTCGGCAGCACCTGGCCCGGCGCGCGCACGACACGGTGCACCAGGTCGGTGTCGTGGCCGGCGGCGTCGGGGTTGGCGGGCCCGACCACGACCGTCCCGCGTGGGTGGACGCGGTCGACGAGGTTGCCGACGAACTGCTCGATCCCGCCGGCGCGCGGCGGCAGGTCGTTGGTCACCCACAGGACCCTCACGGTGCGTCCCCCTGCGTGTCGTGCAGCGACTGCCCGGTCCCGGCGGTCCCGCCCGTCCGGGCGAGCATGCGGGCGTCCTCCTCCGCACGCACGGTGGCCAGGGTCGGCAGCGACAGCCCCTGCGCGCGGGCGAGGGCCACGGCGCGCCGGATGCGCTGGTCCGGGCTCGGGTGGGTCCCCCCGAGCGCGACGACCCAGGCCGGAGGGGTCGGGTCCGACAACGACCCGACGACGAACCCGCGGGCCACCCGCACCGCCTGGCCGGGGTCGGGCCGCAGCTCCAGCGCCCGGGCGTCCGCGGCCGCCTCCACGCGCCGCGACTGCCAGGTGGCGATCGGCGCCCCGACCAGCTGGACGACCAGCAGCAGCGCGACCGCACCCGCGCCGGCGGTGCTGCCGTGCAGCGGCAGCGGGCGTCGCCGCAGCACCCACGCCCCGAGCAGCGCGAGCGGGAGCACCGCGCTGGCGGTCGCGAGCACGCCGCGCAGCGGGTCAGCGACCTCGGCGTGGGCCACCTCGTGCGCCACCACGGCCGCGACCTGTTCGGGGGGCAGCTCGAGCAGCGTGTCGAACAGCACCACGGTGCGAGTCGGCCCGGTGCCGGTGACGTAGGCGTTGACCGCGCTCGTGCGCACCGACGCGGCCCCGACGACGACCGCGACGTCGTCGAGCGTCGAGGACGTCAGCACCTCGTCGACGGCCTGCGCGACCGGCCCGTCCTGGAGCGGGACGGGCGCGAGCCGCAGCTGCGTGGTGACGACCGGTTCGACCAGCAGCAGTCCGACCGCCGCGGCGGTCGCGACCAGCGTCACCACCGGCGGCCACGCCCGTGGGAGCCGCCGGACGAGCCACAGGGCCACCGCGACGCCGACGGCGACGAGCCCCGCTCGCAGCAGCGCCTCCCCCAGCAGCTCCAGCGACCAGCGCACGGGGCCGCTGGTGCGCAGCCCGACCCGCCCGGCGTGGACGTAGCCGAGCCAGACCGTGAACGGGAGGCCCGTGAGCGTGGTCGCCAGGACCGTCGCCCCGGCGGCGCGCAGCGTCCGCAGCCGACGCCCCGCCAGCCGCTCCAGCAGGCGACGGCCCGTGCCGGTGCCGAACAGGACCACGGGGGTCGCCAGCTCGACCAGCGTCCGGGGCAGGAACGCCAGCCGGATCGGGCCGACCCAGGCATCGACACGGGCCAGAACGTCCGGGCGGAACGCGGTCAGGTCGGTGACCAGGTCGGCGGGAACGCCCGGTGCGACCGGGCGGGCGAGGGTCGCGACCAGCCCGGCGACCGCGAGCGCGACGGCCGCCCCCCACAGCACCGCCGTCCCCGCCTGCGCACGGCGGGACGGTGGCCGAACGGTGGAGCCCGGCGTGGCCACGCTGCCGCGCTCGGCGACGGGGCCCCTCACGGGCAGACCCCGGCGTCGGCCGGCCCACGCAGCACCGTCGTCGCAGCAGGGGGCCGGGGGTGGGTGTTCACCCACGGGACCGTACCGAGGAGCGCTGCCGGGTCCCCCGGCCGGCTCCGCCGGTCCCCCTCACCCGTCCGGGAACGAGATCGCCCGGGCACGCGCGGATGCCGGCGACGTGTGTCCCTCGTCGTGGACCCACGTCGCGGTCAGCACGCGGCCACGACCGGGCACCTGCAGTGCGACGCGCCAGGCACCGTCCGCACGACGTGCCGCGCGCCACCGGACCTGCCCCGCCTGGCTGCCGTCGGGCAGCCAGCGCTCAACGAGCACCGCCAGGGTGCGCGTGGTGCGGCGCCGGCCGTCCTCGACCGGGCCGTCGAGGACCGCCTGGACCACACGGTGCTGCTCCGCCGCGATCGGACCGGCCCAGCGCAGCACGGCCGCCACCTCGACCCCGGCCAGGCGTGCGACGACGTCGGCAGACAGCCCACGGCGGAGGTGCTGCTGGATCTGTGCCGGCGTCAGTCGCGGCTCGCTGCCCTGCGGCACGACGCTGGCCGCTCCGGACGATGCGGGCGCTGGCGACGATGCGGGCGCTGGCGGGCCCACCGGTCCCGACCCCTCGCCCGCACCGTCCGGGGCGACCAGGCGTCGCAGTCGCCCGTCGCTGGGCAACCGGTAGCGACCCTCGCCGCCCGGCTCGAGGTCGAGCAGCAGCGCGCCGTCCGCGGCGACGCCGACGAGGTGCAGCTCGATCACGGCGGCTCCGGGCCCGGGCGCGGCGACGGTAGCGAGCACGGCCCCCCGCGCCGGGGCCACCACGACGTGTGGGTCCGTGGACGCGGACCGTGCTCAGCCCAGCAGTGGCACCAGCTCGTGGGTCCGCAGCAGGTCGGGCCGGTGCGCGGCGAGCCGGTCGCGCAGGCCGCGGTCGTCGGTGACCACGACCACCGGCTCGTCGTCGGGCAGCGCCGCGACCTCGAACACCAGCTCGTCGTCCGCGCTCAGGCCGTGCTCGGTGAAGCGCACGCCCACCCCCGGCCGCGCCCGGGACCGGCTCGGTGCCCCGTGCGAGGCGTCGAACACCACCAGCACCTCGATCCCGGTCCGGGCCGCCAGGGCGGCGACGCCGTCCACGAGCCAGCGACGCTGGCCCTCGAGGTCGAGGTCGGCGCGATGGGTGCGCGTGACGTTGTAGCCGTCGACCAGCACGCGCCGACCGGGCGCCAGCAGCCACGCCGACGCCGCCCGCGTGCCGGCGGTCGTCCCGGCCGGCAGCACGGAGGGGCGGCCGTGGCGGCCGTCGCTGCGGCGCTCGTCCCGACCGTCCACGCTGCGCTGCCCGGCCGCCGGGACCGAACGTGTCGCCAGCTCGTCCCGGAGCCGGTCGACCTCGGTCCGCAGGCGCTCGACCTCGGCACGCGCCTGCTCGAGGTCCCGCCGCGCGTCGGTCAGCTCGCGGTCCCTGCTGCGCTGCTGCGCGTCGTCGCGCCTGCGGGCTCGCTCCACCGCCGCGTCGCGGTCCCGGTCCGACCGGGCGATGCGTTCCTCCAGACGGGCGACCGCGTGCTCGGCCTCGGTCGCACGTCGCTCCGACTCGTCGGCGAGCTGCTCCGCCGCGTCGCCGTCCCGGGCCGCACGTTCGGCGTCCTGCACCGCCCGGTCGCGCTCGTGGCGGACCGCTCGCAGTCGCTCGTCCACCCGTGCGAGGCGCTCGGCGAGGTCCTCGGCGCGCTGCGCGACCCGGGCGTGCTCCTCGGGTGCGACCTGCGGGGCGGGCACGGGGGCCGCCTGCTGCCACGGTCGGGGCTCGTCCTGCGGCCACGCGGCCTGCAGCGAGCGCCACACGTCGACCCGCCGCAGCAGCTGCACGAGGGCCTCGCGCTGCGGCCCGGACACCAGCCGTCCCGCGGGCACGGCCAGCAGCCGTCGCACCTGTTCGTCGGTCGACGTCGCGTCCAGGTTGCGCAGCACGCGTCGCGCGACGGGCAGCACCGACGCCCACGCGTCGGCCCCGAGGCCGAGCAGGACCTCGGCCGGCGGAGGACCACCCGCATCGCTCACGTGCGCAGCCCCGGCCGGATCAGTTGGACGAGACCACGACGCCGAGCTGGTCGAGCCGTTCGAGCAGCTCGGGGACCGGGCGTCCGTCGACCTCCGCCAGCTCGTCGATGTCGCTGGTGCGCACGAACAGCAGGCTCGCGGCCTCGCCCCGACGCTGCTGGATCGCGGTGAGGTACTCCACGACGGGCGCGAGCTCGTCGTGCGGGCGCAGGCGCGAGAGGTCGAAACCCACCGGGGCGCTCGCACCGCGGTCGTCGGCGGTGCCGGCCCGGGCACGACCGGGATCGCGGTCGTCGGCTGGTCCCGGTCGCTGGTCCACGGCTGTGCCCCTCGTCGTGGCCGACCCTAGTCATCGTCCCTGGTCATCGTCCTGCACGACGGCCGCCGGTTCGACCGTGACCGCGTCGCCCGTGCCGCACCAGCGGCACAGCACGGACTCGACGTCCCGGGACAGCAGCTGTTCCTCCTCGACCGTGGCCGGTCCCCCGAGCTCCTGGTGGCGGAAGCGTCGCGTGCGTTCCGTGGCCACCACGTCGAACCGGGTCAGGTTGCCGCACCCGGTGCAGCGGAAGCGGTTGCCCGGCTCGAGGCCGGCGGCGAGGTCGGTCACGGCGGTGCTCCGGGGCGAGGGTGGAGGGTGGAGAGGGCGAGGGGGCGAGGGGGCGAGGGGGCGAGGGGCGAGGGAGGTGAGGCGTGCGGCCGGGGCCGCTGTCGCGCAGGGTGCCGCACCGGCCCGGCAGGTCAGACGCGCGGCGCCCACGGCGGTGCCTCGCGCAGCGGGTGCGGACCGTCGTCGGGGGTCGCGCCCACGTACGGGCCGGCCGCGTGGGCCGGGAAGCCGGGCAACGGCACGCCGGCGGTCCCCCCTGCCGCCACGCGCACGGCGCCGTCACGGGCGAGACGGCGCAGCGAACCGACGTCCACGCCGTGGTGCTCGTCCGGGTAGGGGTCAAGGTAGTCGGCCGCCCGGTTCCACAGCGTGACGGCCCCGTCGGGGTTGTCACGCTGCACGTGCACCGCGCCGACGGCGACCTGGATCACGCCCTTCCAGAACTCCCGGTCGGCCTCCGCGGCCTCGTGCCACACCTCCTCGAGGCACTCGTGGGCCTCGAAGTAGCGCTGCCGACGCCACAGGTCGACGCCGATCGCCAGCGCCTGGTCGAGCGTGTCGTAGGCGTGCTCCTCGACGAGCTCGGTGACGTCTGTGCCGTACGGCAGGGGGCGCCCGCTGCGGTCGCGCGGGCGTGCCTGCTCGGGGCGTCCGTCGTCGTCGCGGTCCCGTCTCGCTGGTCGCGGCTCGGTCGCGATGGCTGGCTCCGGCGTCGGCGTCAAGGTCGAGGCTACGGGCGCGTTGGGGCCGCCCGGTGGCCGATAGCGTCGTGTGCGTGCCCGAGCTTCCCGAGGTCGAGTCCGTCCGGCGCCAGCTGCACCCGGCGCTGGTCGGTCGGGTCGTGGTCGCTGCGTGGGTCGACCGGGACGGGCCACGCACCTCGCCGGTCGAGCACGCCGCGGGCCTCGAGGTCCTCGACGTGGTGCGGCGCGGCAAGTACCTGCTGCTGCCGCTGGGCGACGTCGAGGACGGTGCCGAGGCCGAGCTGGTCCTGCACCTGGGGATGACGGGCCGGTTCCGCATCGCCGACGGGCCGCAGCACCCGGACCTGGGCCACGTCCGGGCGCGGTTCGAGCTGGACGACGGCACCTGGCTGCTGTTCGACGACGTGCGCCGCTTCGGCCGTGTGAACCTGGTGGAGCCCGGCGACCACGCGGGCATCCCGACGCTGGCGGCGCTCGGCCCGGAACCGCTGTCGGACGACTTCGACGCCGATGCGTTCGCCGCGGCGCTCGCGGCCACCAGCGCGCCGGTCAAGGCCCGGCTCCTCGACCAGCGGCTCGTCGCCGGCGTGGGCAACATCTACGCCGACGAGGCGCTGTGGCTCGCGCGCATCCACCCGCGCTCGCGCCGCGTCGGCCGTGCCCGTGCCCACCGGCTCCACGCCGCGGTGCGCAAGGTGATCGCCGCCGCGATTGAGCGCGAGGGCACGACCTTCCGCGACTACGAGATGGTCAACGGGCAGTCGGGTCGCAACGCCGACTTCCTCGTCGCGTACGGCCGGGCGGACCTGCCGTGCCAGCGCTGCGGCACGCCGATGCGGCGCACGGTCGTCGCGCAGCGGGGCACGACGTACTGCCCGGACTGCCAGCGGGCCTGACCCGACGCGGCTCGCACCGGCGAGGGCCGTCCGGCCCGCGGCCGTGGGACCTGCTGCCCTAGTCGCCGAACCCCCGTTCGATGCATGGTGTGGCCACCCAACAGACGGACTTCAGATGGACCTGCGCGCCACCGCCTCTACCGCCGCGATCATTCTCGGCGTCCTGCTCGTGCTCGGGGGTGCGGTGACCTGGTACGTGGTCAGCGACACCCTCGCCGAACAGCAGATCACGACACCCGACGACGCCTGCCTGCCGGGCGAGCTCGTGGACGGCCCCTTCACCGCCTACTGCCAGGCCACGATCATCCAGGAGCACACCCTGGAGTCCACCGAGGGCCTCACCTACGCCCAGCTCGACCGCGAGGACCCCCTGCGTGACCTCGCGATGAACAGCTCCTTCCTCCAGTCCTCGCTGTTCACCTCCGTGGTCGCCTTCGGCATCGCGGCGATGGCAGCCGGGATGGGGCTGCTGTTCGTGCTGATGGGCCTCGGGATGCGCGACGTGCGTGACCACGTCGTCGAGCCGGTTCGGGCCGGCTGACCTGCGCAGACCCGACGGACGCACCACCCCCACGGCGGCGCGCGACCCACACGGGTCGCGCGCCGTCGTCGTACGTCGTACGGGACGGCGGGCCGGCCCGGGTCAGCGCCGGGCGAGCCCCTCCGAGAGCGCCCGGGCGAGCGTGCGTGCCTGCACGTCGTCCTCGACCCGCAGGTCCATCGGCGGGAACGCCACGTACGACAGCAGCAGGCGCACCGCGATCTCTGCGGCGGCACGCGGGTCGACGTTGCGGAACTCGCCGCTGGCGACACCACCGGCGACGACGTCGGCGAACGGCCGGAGCAGGCGCTCGACGTGCCCGCCATCGGTCGCGGTGATGCGCTCGAGCAGGGCTGCCGGGTCGTCGCCCCGACCACGCGCCAGCAGCGGGTGCTCAACCAGGAACCCCAGCGCCGCGAGGAAGCCCGCCTCGACGCGCGCGGCGCTGTCGCCCGCCGGCTCCATCGAGCGCTGCATGCGGCGCTCGAGGCGCTCGATCTCACGCACCAGCAGCGCCTCGACGACCGCGTCCTTGTCGGAGAAGTACCGGTACAGGGTCGCCTTGCCGGCCCCCGCGCCGCGCGCGATCGACTCCATCGTCGTCGCCCGCATCCCGTCCTCCACGAAGCGGCTCGCGGCCACCTCGAGCAGGTCCCCACGGCGGTCACCCTGCTGCGACGCCATCGACTGGTCCTCCTGGTCGGCGCGAGGATGCGCCGGTCGTCCCTGCGGGTGCGCGCGGCGCGCGTTCGCCGCGCTTCCCCGCCCGGCGCCGTAGGCGCACCCGTCACGACCCACCTGCTGCTGGCAGGACGGTGCCGTTCCGAGCCCTCGCCCGAACACCTGTCCCGGGAGGGAACCACGCGACCGCGTCCGGACGTTCTCCTGCGCAGCACCACACCGAGGACGACCGTGACGCAGATGCCGACCCCCGACCCCGTCGACTGGGCCCG
>Ga0136604_1001204_pt1 | contig 11803 bp, 25 predicted proteins | sample AntRauFillE10628_FD_104928 | JGI IMG/M metagenome (GOLD analysis project Ga0136604, IMG submission 104928) | Saline lake microbial communities from Rauer Islands, Antarctica - Metagenome Filla E10 #628 | ecosystem: Environmental > Aquatic > Non-marine Saline and Alkaline > Saline | place... | reverse complement strand
CCAGATATTAACTTATAGGCTAAGGCTTCGTGAGTGAAGTCCTTATAGCTCATATCTTCATTAGGCCGGTGAATAAAATCAAATATTTCTCCTGATGTTATCTCCTCCTTATCTCCGGATGAATCTATCTTGAATAATTTAATTGGAATATCTGAGGCAGTTTCACAAATTCGATTCACTATCGAATAAACATAAGTATTTAAACTGAACCCCTCATTAACATAACTAGCTTGATCTGATTTGCCCCAAAGGAATGAAGTGGAAAAATATTTGAATTGCTCATAGTTCCTAAATGGATTAATATAATTAAGGCCTTTCTTGATTAAATCGAGCAAAGTATTTCTGTTATTGTTTCAACAAAAATAATCTTTTTTATTACAACATTTAATTTTCATTCAATTCTAATTGTTCTAATGCCTTGAATATTTGTAAAGAAACTTGCGGAACTATTGCGTTTCCTCCTCCTTTAATGCTTTCCGTTCTCCATTTAGGAAAGGTAATAGCGTCCAATCGGGAGGAAATCCCATCATCTCCATCACAAATTGGGGCTTGAGTTGGGAACTTTTCCCAGTTACCTGGTTCATCAAAGGAGTAAGAGCTTTGCCCATTTGACTGTTCTCTTTGTAATTTTTGCAATACTTGTAACCCTCCGCTGCGTTTGGTTTTGGTAACATCATTTCCGCAATTTTGTCCTCTAAATTCCCTTTGTTCCTGTTGTTGCTTGTATTTCCTCCTGCTGCCCTGGCTCTTGGAGTTGGTAGAAAATTTCCGTAAACTATCTGACTCATTAGGCTGTTGTATTTCGTTCCGTTCTTGTAACCGTTCTTTTTTGCTCTCGCCTGCATCTTTTCCGGTTCTTCCGCTCTTTCTATTGTCGTTGGAGTAAGCAATAAACCATACTCGATCTCTTTTGTGTGGCGCGTTGACACTTGCAGCCGGAAGTATAAACGGTTGAACTTCGTACCCTTCATTTTCCAAGTCAATTTGCACCTCGTTGAATACCAGTCCGTCATTCCAATTAACGATTCCGTAAACGTTTTCGCCCACAACGTAACTCGGGGCAATCTCTTTAATTGCTCTAAGCATTTCGGGCCATAAATGGCGTTCATCTTCTTTGCCTTTCCTTTTTCCTGCAACGCTGTATGGTTGGCAAGGGAATCCCCCGGTAAGTATGTCAATTTTTCCTCTGTGAATAGAGAAGTCTGTTTTTGTAATATCTTCATAGGTTATTGCTTTAGGCCAGTAGTGCTGTAATATTTTTTGTCCAAACTCATTCCATTCACAATGAAAAACGTTTTCCCATCCCATCCATTGAGCTGCTAAGTCAAAACCACCAATTCCGCTAAAAAGTGAACCATGTTTTAGGCTATCGCCTAATTGCCCCCCCTTAAAATTATTTAAACTCTGTTCTTTTTTCATATCAATATTATTCTGTTATTCAGCACACATCTTATACAAGCCATTGTAGAGAATGCTACTACCATTTTGAAGTTCCCAACATGCTCGGTTTAAATTTACTTTTATCCCATTGCACAGTTTCCAAAATCACTTGGTTTAATGCTTTTGTCATACAGTAACTTATATCTACCATTGGTTTTTTTGCTTTTTCAGTAGCTTCAAAATTCCATTGAATTACAACGTCCTCGCCTTTATAATTTACCCAATCAATACAAACAGGTAATCGCATGAGCATTTTATCCGTAGCACTCTCTACAACATTTTGTATAGTGCATGTCTTAGTTTCCGTTTCTTTATTAGTGTTCATCTTTATTTAAGTTTTTAGACATTTAATTAATTAGTGGTTTCAAATCGCCACGACACCATACATTCAACGTTATCGTTTATTGCACTTATGTTTCGTATATAAAGCTCTCAATTTGTTGTGAGCATTCATAATTATTTTGCATTTCATCTGTTTCAACACTATAATCTATTGAATTGGTACTTCTTTCGCAAGAGGTGCAAAAAATGGCTACTAAAAAAGTATATAATGTATAGCGAGTAATTGATTTTAATTTGTTCATTGTATTTATAATTTAAGTTATTATCGTTTTCCTGACTTCGGGAAAACGTTATTTTCACAAGCCGTTTCATATACTTCAGCGTTAGCAAAAAAGACAATCATAGCCTTCTTCCTACATTCATTTTTTATATTACCCGGATCTAATTCTTTTACTAACCCGCTAAAATCCTTCATCACTGATCTGTTATATTTAATTTGAGCTTCAATATCTTTGACAACTTCATCTCTAATTTTTTCTTTTTGATCTGAAGTTAAATTTATAATGCCTTCTTTTTCTGCATATAAAAAAGCTCCTGACCAATTAGCAATTACAGGAAACTCTCCGGTATCTTTTTTTACTCTAGCAATAAATTCAAATGCTCCTTTATTTTCTTCTTCTTTATTCACTTTGTGTTCTATTTGATGAGATGCATCTATTGTAATAATTGTATTGTTTAACCTTGATTTTTCCTTTTGCGCTTGTATGACTGAGCCAACAAACTTAGGTGAGAAAGTTCCATAATGTTCAATTTTACCTAGCAATCCTGCAGAGTAGTTTAAGAATCCATCATTTATAAGCTTTAAAGATAAATGATTAAATCTGCTATTCAATAATGATTTTATGACCGCATAGTCATCTTTCTCTAAATCAAATCCTATTCCTGAATACTTTGCCCAAACTTTAATATGGCTTTCTATTTTCCCTTTACTTAATTTTTCTATTTTCATTCTGACAAATTTATTATGTCCTCTTCAGTAATTCTAAGCTTTTCTTTTTTTGCGGAATTTTTTTCTTTATTCCAATCATCTTTATTTTTTAACCATGTGGAAATACGTCTTTCAATGCTAAATGATTTTTCTTTTTCAAATCTCATCTTTCGGTCATTCTTTCCGTGTTCAGTCCAATAGCTATTGAATTTTTTTAAATCATCACCATCAATTAATCCTTTTTCAAAGTAAGGAAGAATTTCTTTTTCGAAATTCGCTTCTCTCTTTTTTATATCATTAACTGTTACATTCTCTTTAACAGTAACATTATCTATTACTGTTGCTTTTGTTGAGCTTCGTTGAGCTTCGTTCAACGGCGTTGAGTCTCGTTGAGCTTCGTTGAGCTTCGTTGAATCTCGTTGATGCCTTCTTGTCGCTGCTGACTTCTTACCTGCCTCAACTCTTTGCTTTTTAGTTTCCTCAAACTTTTTTAAATCTCTTTTAAGCTGATTCTTTATCGGATCAAATGCGATGTCTATAAGCAAGTCTACAGGCTCAGGATTTTCATCATTCACATAAGAAAAAATATGCTTAATTAATTCGCCTGCTTTTTCATTTGGTAGCTTATCAAATAAACTTCTTTGGTCAGCATATAAGATAAAACCTTTTTTATTTTCTGCCATGTCGTAAATTAAAAAACCTCATTACTTCATCTAGCGTCTGACTTCTAAAATCGGTAACAAGGTCTATTAAAATTCCTTTAATCTCTATAACGCCAGACGGAGATTCAATATCAAAGATAAGAATACTTTTTAATATATTCATTTCTTTTCGTTTCTTAATTTATAAAGTTCTCTTCCTGTTCTCACTCTCTTAACTTTATGATCTACATTATTTAGCTCGTTAATCTCTAATCGCTCAGTAATATCCTTGACTCCCTTTTCGCTTATAATAAATTCATTATATTCACCATTGGCCTTGTCAGGACTTCCAATTTTTGATATTAAATCGCAGTAATAATTGTGACCTCTAATATTGGCATAAGCCAATTTCTTAGAATATAAATCTGCTTTTTTAAATATGTCTGCTTGTTTAAAAGCAGTTAGGTTTAAGAACGACTCTATCTTATCATTATTTACCTCTTGATTCATCTTCGATTGCCTTACCTCGGTCTTGTACCCATTTTGAATTAAAAGCTCTCTAAGGGCTTCTAAATCCTTTTGAGTTCTTATTGTTATTTCTTGCATAGTTTTTTTAAGACATTATATCATAACCCAATTTAATAGCTAGGGAATGTTCAATGCAAGCCCCTTTAGATTCCTCCCAATTTTCTAACATAAAAATCGAATCGCATTCCATAAGCGCAACAATATCAGTCTTCATGTAGTTAAGCCAACTCTTGTCGTGGTCGTGATTAATTGTCATCGGATTGACAACCTCGGATCCTTTTGCTTTTAAAAAATCCTCAGCGTCTTTAAATAATTGAGGGGCTGTTTCCTCTATTCCTGTTATCTTTCCGCTTATGTATATTTTTTTCATGTGTTTACAAGTTTCCAAATAGTTTTATTGCCATTGGTCGTTAAGCCTTCTTTAATCTTGTTAGCCTTTCTAAGCTCTCCAAATCTTCCTGAAATAGTGTGAACAGGAACGCCCATATATTTAGCTATACTGTGCATGGTTGCCCCCTCGAGAAATTCGAGGGCATTCAATATCTGACTTGATTTACTAGGGTGCTTTATCTTAGTTTCTTTATAAGTTACTAAGCTATTTATGTGCATTGATCTTTTCATGATTTATGATTTTGATTATCTTTTGTTTAACTATTTCCAAAACTGCCTGTATTCCTTGAATCATATCTTCATCCCTGTCAACTCTAATTATATTTATTTGAAGCTCAGGAATTAAGTCAGGATCGTATGTAACAAAGTCGCACCATTTCCTATCCGTTATCCATAAGTAACCCTGAATTTGATATAAGTATTCAGGGTTGTAGATTATCCCTTCGCAAATCGACTGTAAATGATTACCACCATTCCAAGGGCATTTAACTTCTATCAATCCATCTTTACCAGTATAAGCATCTGGAGTTCCTCCTATCCATTCATCTTTTTGAACGAAGTTTTGAGTATAATTCACTTTGTTTCCTGTTAGCTCCTGGTACTTTAAAATTGCTTCGCTCTCGTAATCATTACCATGTTGTATTGATTGACTGTTAATATTTAACCTACCAAGCCCTTCACTGATTCTACCTTGATCCATTAACCTTTCCCATGCAATTTTATAAATAAGCGTTAACGCTGTTTGAGAAGTGCTTAAGACAAAACCGCCCTTTCTATCTGACTTAACTAATTTACCAAAAGTAGATCCTGTTATCTTCCCAAGCCTTGACAAGTGCCATTCGTCTGGCTCTTGCTGTTTACCAATATCTGGTAAAGGTTCATAATTATCTTCTTGTCCTATATCATTAATCCATTCGCTCATGATAATTCCTCCTTTCTATTTAAGTGACTTCCAAATAATTTGCCAATCTTCTTAGCTGCATTATTAATCGCAAATGATAAAGCAGCAGGAACATTCTTATGTAATGCCTTGGAATTTATTTTAGTAAAATCTGTAGGGTGAGCTCCTTTCTCGACTTCGATAGGCACTGCTCCAACACCAGGATAATTAAGCCATGTATTCAAAAGCGGATGGAACACTCTAAGGTTGACGGAAATTACTATGGAGTTGCCTAAAATCTGAGGCTGCCCGTTTTGCTGACATTCCCAAAATGGATAAACCTCTCTAAGTAGTTCTTCTATAATTCCTATTGGAATGTACTTAGCATTTTGGGAAAACTTATTAGTAGCTATCCAAGCACTCTTTGGCTTATGGTTAATTAAAGTAGCATAGCTTTGTAAGTCTACATACTTTGGATTACCTTCTTTATCCTTTGGAATTAAATCTAATCCCGGTTTAATTAATTCATTCATAGTTCAAAGTTTTTATGAAGCTAATACAACTCCAATGATTAATATAAATAGTATTAGTAATAGTTTCATGTTATCTCAGTTATTTTAATATTAGTATTTATCGAAAGTCGTTTCTGCTTTGTGTTATTTTTTAAACAGTAGATAATAGCACAGCATAAATTTAAAAAAACTTTGAATGGAACTAACATTAAGTCCTTATAGTATTTTATTTTTTTCATTCTACATATTTGTTTAAATACCATACTGTCATCCTCCTTTCAGCTCTTTCAAGTCTAAATAATTCTTGCCAATAATTAGGCTTTAGTCTATTGTTAGTGTCGATAAACTTTTCCAGCCATTTGCAAACCTCTTTTTGCCTTTTCCTAACGGCAAAAATCCGTCTAGCCAATCGGCTTTCTCTAGCCTTATTAATGGCAGCTTGTTCTAGTATTTCCATTATCTATTTGATTTTATAAATTCAAGATCTCCTTTAAGAGATTTCAGAAAAAAATCCTCTGACTTAGTTAATTCACTATTGATGACTTTAATTGACTCCAAGTGCCTTATGTTACTTTCAATTCTATCAATTGCGTAATTTAATAGTATATGCTCTGTTGTTTTTATTTCTTCCATAATTTCAAGTTTTCAAGTTCTAATTTATAATAATTTGATAGGTCTAAAGTTTTATTGTTATTTTGAAACGCTAATTTACATAGCTCTAAGATCATTGACTTGTCCTGGTCGTTTTTGATAGTTGTGCGATTATTCATCTTAATGCGATTTTTAATCGTGTTAGCGTGAACATCCCATGATTCAGCAAAATAATCCCTTTGCTTTACCGTAGTTCGAGCCCTCAATATTTTTGCCAATTCATGGCTAATTGCTTCTCCTGTTTTGATTTCCATATTAATATATTAAATAATAATTGATTGAATTATTTATTTTAACAAACTCGTCTCTAGTTAGGATTATATCGTTTCCATCGCAATCCAACATAGTAACGTCCTCTAGTTGTGTGTAGGCTAGGTCGTCTTCATTGATTTGTTCGTAGAACACGCTAAATGAAATGGAGTACTCTTCTTCTTCGATTACATATTCCTTGCTCATTTCAGCTTCACTTAAGCTGTAAACTCTATTTAGGTGGATTTCTATCTCATCCTTTATAAGACTGTTAATTGCAATTTGTTTTTTCTCGTAACTCATAGTTTTTGTTTTCGTTGGACAAAGATACTAATTGTTTTTGATTGACAAGATAAAAAAATAAATAATTATTTACTGAATAAATTAGGTTTATATATAAGTTTATGCTTATATTTGTGGGGAACAATAAAACAAATAGACATGACAACTTTAACAAACACAACAGGAAGCAAAAAAGTAAATATCTCAACAAGTGCAATGGGAACAGTAACAGCAATGTATGTTCAAGTTTATGCCGGACAAGAGCAAGTTTTAAACACTAAGTCTTACAAATCTTTAAAAATGGCTACAAAATGGGCAAACAAACAACTAAACTAAGCGAAAGCGGATGGATTTACTGCTTTAAAAGAGGCAGTAAATTCGTTTTCTTAGATAGGAAAGATGTGCTTGTTAAGAGCTTTGACACTTATAATGAGGCTGTCACGTTTGCAAATAGCAATATTAACCTAATCAACTAACTGTAATGACAATCAAACAACTAAAAAAAGAAACAGGCTTAAAGCCAAAAGATATAGCTAAATTATTTGATTTGAGTTACGGAAGCTTCGCTAACAGTTCAGCAAGGGGAAGATATGAAAATGCACTATGTAAATTCTATGAGTTCATGAAGGCTAATGAATCTTTAAAAAATTTTAAAGAAAGTTCTTTCATTGAAAAAGCCCCACCAAATTAATGCTAGGGCTAAAACAAATCAAACTTATAAACTATGAATATCAAAAGTAAGGAATAAACTGTTTAATATTCGAAAATTGTTTATCTTTGATAAAACAAAACTATGAAAGCACACACTAAGATTTACATGAAGGCTTTCGGCTATTCAGAAGGAGAGTTCATCCCTTGCGAGATAAGCGGTTACTTTTCTAATGATATTCATCATATAGAGGCTAGAGGCATGGGAGGGGATCCAACCCGGCAAAAGGATCGAATAGAAAACCTGATGGCAGTGACTAGGAAATATCATGACCTATACGGAGATAGCCCTGAGTTTATGGCTTATCTTTATAGACAGCATGAGCAATCCATGATAGATGCAGGCGTAAAATTTAGCGAAAAATACATCCATGATAAGATAGACTATTATTCACAGATAGAAAAATTTACTTCCGAAATGCTTAAAAACTTAAACTAATGAAAAACAAACAAGCAGCTCAATTAACTATGCTAATACTAGGCCTTATAAATTTAGTTCTATTGATAAATATGTTCTTTGATTACCATTCGGCTAAGGTGGGAGCTTTCTGCTTCATTTTCTTAACAATAATTATAATCAATCATAATAAGTGATGGCAAAAAACGGAAGTGTTCACCCGACAAGAATATTTAAGACACCTGAAGACCTCGAGAAGGTATGGAATGATTATAAGGAAGATATAAAGATTAAAGAAAACGATTGGAAGAAAGTTCAATACGTAGGCAAGGATGGTAAAAAAGTTTCAGACTCCGTTAAAATACCTTATACCCTTGAAGGTTTAAAGAGGTATTGTTGGGATGAAAAGATAGGACGCATAGAACAATATTTTGTTAATCAAGATGAAGATTATACTGAGTTCCTTAGTGTCTGCGCGCGTATTAAGAATGAAATCAGGGAAAATCAGATAGTAGGAGGCATGAATGGTTTTTTTAATCCAAGCATAACCCAACGATTGAACAACTTGAAAGAAGTAACTGAGAGCAGTATTACTCAGAACATAAAGCTTCTAAATATAGATCCGCTCGACAGCAGTAATGATTAATGAACGCTAACCAATTTGATAGCCCAAACAACAGCCCTAAGAAAAATAGCATCCTTAAAAAAAAAGATTAAGGTTATTCAAGGTGGGCAAGGCGCGTCTAAGACTTTCTCAATACTAATCCTATTAGTCAATCACGCATCAAGTATAGAAAATAGGGAGATACTAATTCTATCTGCTGAGCTCACTAAGATGCGCTTAACCGTAATTAAAGACTTCGTTAAGATAATGAAGTCCTTCGGAATATATGAAGATACTAGCTTTATTGCAGGAACACTTTACCGTTTCCCTAATGGCTCATTCATCAAATTCATTGGCTTAGACAAGCAAGATGTAGGAAAGGGTTTGAGGTCTCATGTAGCTTATTTCAACGAAGTCAACAGGATAGATTCTGAGACTTATAGGCAAGTAGCTACCAGGGCTGATGCTGTTTATTGTGATTACAATCCTGATGCCAACTTCTTTATTCACGATGAAGTAGTGCCAAGAGATGACTGTGACTTTATTAAGTTAACATTCCAAGATAATGAAGAGTTAAAACCAAGTGAAAGAGACGAGATACTAAGATATAAAGATCTTGGATTCCATGAAGATGGAGAAATAAAAAATAAGTATTGGGCTAACATGTGGTCAGTGTATGGGCTTGGAGAAGTGGGCTCAATCGAAGGAGCTGTTTTTGAAAATTGGGAGGTTGGGAAATTCGACAAAAGTATACCTTTTTATTATGGTCTAGATTTTGGATTTGTCAATGATCCTGATGCTTGCGTTAAAGTGGCAATTGATGAGAAACTGAAGCGTATTTATGTTGATGAAATTTTCCACGTTAACGGACAAAAGACCGACCAACTAACGGCAAGAATAAAAGCATTACCTTCAGGACAAGTAGTAGCAGATTCAGCAGAACAAAGGCTAATTGATTATTTAAGGACTAACAGCAACAGAAATATTCGAGCAGTAAAGAAAGGCAGCGGCTCAGTAATGCAGGGAATTAAGCTACTGCAAAACTATGAGTTGATAATAGCTGAGGGCTCGGATAATTTGATTAATGAATTGAGGAACTACAAGTGGAATGATAAAACAAAGGTAGCTCCATTGGATGCTTGGAATCATTTAATTGATGCGCTAAGATATGTAGTGTGGACTTATTCAGCGAGGCAGTTTGAGAATCAAGATATTTATGAAGACGTGCATACGAAAATTGCAAGAGGGGAAAGTGTAGGAAGTGAGGGGATCGAATGGTAAAAAATAAACATATGAAAATAACAATACCAGAGTCATTAGAAGAGATGACCCTAGAGCAGCTTATTGAGCTAGGAGATATTAAAGATGCAACAGAGCAAGCAGACTATGTAATTAAGGAAATATGCAAAGTTAATCCTGCTAAAGTTCATCCAGAGGACAAGCTGCCAATCTTGGCCACAATCAATCATTATATGACTGAGAATAAAGTTAGCTCTGCCCCGTTGCACTTTGAGACTAATGGCCGCAAGTTCAGCACTTTAAAAAACTTGCTAAATATTAAAGTCAGGCACTTTATTGAGTTGGTAAATTCAAAAGTAGATGGAGATAGCTTGAGCAACTATCATCTTGTTGCTGCTTGCATGTATAGAGAAGACTGGAGCAAGGAGTTCGACGAGGATGAAGTGATAGATAATGCAGGTATGTTTTACGAAAGTTCGTCTAAATTTAGTTTTTGGGGTGTGGAAAAATATTCCGAGTTAGTATCTTTGCTACAATCGACTTACCCAATTTTGTACGAAGGTAAGCAGGAAAATAAGGAAAGCGAAGGGCGAAGAGCTTATTCAATGCTAAATGGATTAGCAAAAGACGATCCAACTAAATGGAAGGTCGCTGAGAATTTGGAATTGTGGAGGGCGTTCGTATGGATGGAGGAGAAGGAAATCGAAAGGCAGAATACTAAGCAATGAAAAGCAGCAGCAAAGAAGTAATTGAATCAGTGATTGAGTTAACTAATAACTTGATGATAGATTACTTGCCGGGAGGAGCTGAATATCTTTCTAAGCTAGAATTTACAGGAAAAGACTTCCCAAAGCTATTTGTCTTCTATCAAGAAGCAGCACAGATTCAACAACAAACTAATAATGTAAGGCTTACTTTTAGATTCTTAGATGTTGTAGGAGGCATTAACAACAAGTGGCGAAGAGACTACGAGATTAAGAGCGACATGGAGCAGGCCGCTTCTTTATTGATTGACTTGCTGCAAAGCTACAATGTTTTAGTGAGCCCAATTGATGAAAGCTATCAGCCTGTCTATGCAACTTATGGAGACGAATTAAGCGGCATAGAAATGAGCGTAACCTTTCCAATAATGAAACCTTGCTTAATTCCTATTGCTCCAATTATTCCTAATAATTCATTTCCTTATACATTCCCATTCACACTATCATAACATGGCACTAATAACATATCCAGATAAAATTACAGGCGACCAATTCACTGGCGTAAATGCAACCGAAGTGAAAGACGTAGTTAATACCAATGATGGATTAGTAACAGCTAACACATCTTCTATTGTAACAAACGTAACAGATATATCGGCTAGGCTACCTTTGGCAGGAGGTACGATGACAGGTTCAATTTTAGGCAATCAACTCATTCAAGGCTTTAGAGGTACTGGAACTACAGTAGTAGCATCCAATAATTTAATTGCAGCTTGTACTGCTCCTAATGCTTTTTATAAGGTAGATTCATCATCTGGAGCTATTGTTATAACAATAGGAGATGCGGATGTTCCAAACGCATCTGGTTGGGAATATGAATTTTTTGTAGACAATTTAGATAATGATATTTCATTTGCCGTTTCAGGAGCACAAACGATAAAGTCACTTGATGGTAATTTAAAACTTGATGGCCTTTATTCTGCGGCTATCCTAAAGTATATAGCTACTAATGAATGGGCATTAATCGGAAGTTTGAAAGCATGATAGGAACTAAGCTAGGTATTTATTCGCAAAAGGGAGCAGAAATTCCTTTATTATTAGACTTATTCCCCAATGCTGAATCAGCTTATGCATTAGACAAGTTAAGAAATGCTTATACTGGTAGTTGCATAAGAGTTAGGCGTTCAAGTGATAATGCAGAGTTAGATATTGGATTTGTAGGTAATAATTTTGACACAGCAAGTTTGTTGACATTCGTAGGTGCAGGCAATGGATTTATCTCAAAGAGGTATGACCAATCTGCAAATTCAT
>Ga0136604_1001201_pt1 | contig 11821 bp, 9 predicted proteins | sample AntRauFillE10628_FD_104928 | JGI IMG/M metagenome (GOLD analysis project Ga0136604, IMG submission 104928) | Saline lake microbial communities from Rauer Islands, Antarctica - Metagenome Filla E10 #628 | ecosystem: Environmental > Aquatic > Non-marine Saline and Alkaline > Saline | place... | reverse complement strand
AATGAACAAGATCGCTGAGGCACCCACCGAAACCATATTTGGCGCCGACAGCCGCATTGTGGCACTTGGCTTTGCCCGCATGGCAGATGCAATGGGGAATTCATTCCTTATCGTGGTTCTACCACTTTACATTGCCAGCGGAGATGTAACGGGTAATTTTCTTGGCTTTTCCGAATCACTCATCACCGGCATTGTACTTGGACTTTTCGGCTTGGTCAGCAGTGCCTTCCAGCCTTTTGCCGGACGTTTATCCGATCGTGTCGGAAAACGCCGATTATTTGTCATTATAGGTCTTATACTCTTCACAGCTGCTAATTATTCGTTTGTATTAGCAGAGAGCTACACAAGCCTCCTAATTATTCGAACGGCACAAGGTCTGGCGGCAGCATTGACTATCACCGCAAGTATTGCGCTGGTAAGTGAACTGAGCCATCAGGATAGCCGCGGAAGCAATATGGGGGTTTATAATTCATTTCGGTTGGTAGGCTTTGGAATAGGTCCGTTGGCAAGCGGGGGCTTGGTTGAAGCGGGACCGTACGTTTTGCCTCTGCTGGGCGAAGTAGGAGGATTCGAGGCTGCCTTTTATGTAGCTGCACTCGCCTCTTTGCTCAGTGCTATACTTGTAGCTTTTTTAGTCCGTGATCCCGCAAATACAAAGCCCAGCACCGAGTCAATGGTTATCAATATAAAATCTCAGCAGCCCGGTTATTTACTTGATCCGATATTTACGCTTGGCATAGCTACATTTATTATGAGCACCGGTTTTGCACTGCTTACTTCTATTGAACCTGAAGTAAACCGCCGGCTCTCGCAGGGTCCCTTTTTGTTTTCGGTTGAATTCAGTGCTTTGGTGGGCGCACTGGCAATAGCTCAGCCCTTTATAGGTAAATTAAGTGATAATTACGGGAGAAAAATATTCATTCTAATTGGGATGATTTGTTTGGTGCCAACCACGTTGGCGCAGGGCTTTGCAACCGCGCCCTGGCACATGATTCTGGCCCGAGGTCTTCAGGGCATCAGCGCTGCCATGGTTTTTGCACCCGCGCTGGCATTAGCCGGAGACCTTGCCAAAAAAGGGCAAACCGGAGCTCAGCTTTCATTATTGACCGTTTCATTTGGACTTGGAATATCCTTTGGAGCACTTATTTCCGGTTATGCCATTCGCTTTGGATTTATAGCGCCCTTCGCTTTTGGTTCACTACTTGCTGTGCTTGGTTCCATAGTGGTTCAACTTCAGGTCCCCAAGGATAGATAACATTTTTAGTGGTTGCTAAAAATTCTCTATTATAAGAATGATGATTAACTAATGAATTAAAATAGTATGAATGATAAAAAAAATTATGTGCTGGTTACAGGTGCTTCACGCGGCATTGGAAAACATATCACTCAAAAGCTTCTTAAGGATGAAGCAATAGTTATTGGAACAACAAGAACGTCATCATTCCCTGATGATTTTCTAAGTAATAAAAATTTTGAGTCGCTTACGGTTGATTTAGCCGATCCCATTCAGATAGAAAAAATAATAAGGCCGGTATTTGATAGAAAGAACTATCCAACTGTACTCATTAATAATGCTGGAATGTTTGAGGAGGCCGGAATGGAAAAGGATGATGAAAGCTGGCTTAAAACATGGGACAAAACGCAGCAGGTGAACCTTAGGGCACCGGCACTAATCTCAAAATGGGCGCTGAACCGCTGGGAAAAAGAGGAGGGAGGCGTTCTTATAAATATCAGTTCACGTGCAGCTTATAGGGGAGATACACAAGAATACACCGCTTATGCAGCCTCCAAAGGGGGATTAGTAGCTTTTACCAAGAGTGTAGCCCGCGATTTTGGAAAGAAAAATATTGCCGCTTATTCCATAGCACCCGGCTTCATCAAAACCGATATGGCCATGGATTCCATTGAAGTCTATGGAGAAGAATATTTAACCGAGGGCATGGCCTTTGATGAAATAACCTCACCGGAAGAGGTGGCCGAGATGGTGGCCTTCTTATCCACCGGAAAAGTGATGCACATGACCGGCGCCACCTTTCATATCAACGGCGGTTCGTATATGATTTAATGGGGATGGCCCAGATATTATAGATATGCAGGATGAAAACCGTTAAGACGCGTCTTTTTTTGTCATCCTACGTTAATTTTAATACAACATGCTCTTGCAGGTGTCAACGCTTACAACGACCCAATGTATCCTGCCACCTTTCCATCCCGGCCATCCTGATTCCAAGCTGGTTTTATATCAGATTTTTTGGACCGGAAGTTTACGACGCATAATATTAAATAATATTTTTAATAAGTGATTGCTTCCTACCGTCATGTTTGTCAGGAGGATCGTTGCCTTTACACTTTTCCTTGAAATTTTTACCTCATCAGCACTTGTAAATCCGGGATTTTTATGAATTTTTTGCAGGGTTAAAATAGCCATTCCAATAGCCCAATAACAAAAACGCCGTATTCCCTTTTCGCCGGTAGGTATATGCAACACATACTCCATTGCCTGTTTTAAATGGCCGTGGGCAACACCAATTAGCGTTTCAAGCCCATCTCTAAATTCTTTTGTCGATTTGCCATCCTGCAGGCTTTGCAAGTCGTCTCTGAAATGATCTCTGGGAAGCCAGCATGCCGAGCGTTCATAATCTTCCCAAATATCTTTTAAAATATTAGTCATTTGTAAACCCTGCCCAAAAGAGACGGCAAGATTCATCATTTTGTTTTTATGTTCATTTATGTCGGGAGAATATAGACAGAAAAGTTCAGTGAGCATTTCTCCAACCACGCCGGCTACATAGTAACAGTAATTATTTAGATCCTCCAAATTTTGCAAGCCCTTGCCCGAAACACTTTGCTGATAATATGCCATCCCTTCCGCCATATTTTGCACACAACCTTGAAGCGCTTTTTGCTGCAGCGTATCAAATTGGTGGGTGATATTTATAACCCGGTCGGTAAGCAGAATTAACTCAAATTCGCCGGCTTTGGTTTCATCCGAAAGGAGAGGGAGCAGGTCTAAAGCAAAGCTTTCAGCACTTTCAGTTGCCGTAACTACATTTATAAAACGGTTACAATATCTTTTTTTCTCCGATGGCGATAGGTTTGGTTCATCTTCAACCGTATCAACAATTCTGCATAACAGGTAAGCATTCGATACAACGCGCGAAAGTTCTTGAGGCAATGCAGGAATGGTAAGCGCAAACGTACGTGATACCTCTTCCAATAAATAGGACTGTAGTCTCGCATCAGAATAGTTTTTACGAATATGATTTATCTTCTGTGATGATTGGTTACGTAATGTTGACTGGCCGTTACCATTGGTAGACCACGACGACAAGATATCTGTCCCGCTTTTTGTTTCTTTCATCTCACTCGTAATTAAGGTTTAAAATACATTTCAATATGAATCTTATTTGATTAAAATAGCTTGGAATAAAAAAATACAAGTATTAATTATACAATCATACCATGTATCGCATTAGACAAAGAACCAAAAATATTAATTTAAACTATATCAATTTGGATGAATTGAGATTATAAGAGAATATTTTTCTACAAGAATATTATAATATTTAAATTATGCTCACGAAAAAATAACATACTTATGCTCAAAGTCTTAACCAAATTACCCATGGCGTCCTTATCACTCAGACAACAAGCTAAAGTAGCATCTTACCTTTGAAGTAAAACAAAAGGAACAGTAAAAAAGAGAGGTTATAACCATGAGTCAAATTGAGCAGCGAAAAAAAGACCACGTTAATTTATCGGTAGCCGGGGATGTGAGCTATAATCAGGGCACGGGTTTTCAGCAGTATCACTTTATCCACAACGCACTGCCTGAAGTTAATTTTGGAGAGGTAAGCACTGCAGCTAATTTATTGAGCCGCACCTTCTCATTCCCGTTTTTTATCTCTTCCATGACCGGCGGTTATACCGATGCAGGCGCCGTAAACGCCATCATTGCTGCGTTTTGTGAAGCCGAGAACCTTCCGTTCGGCGTAGGAAGCCAGCGCATTATGCTGGAAGACCCGAAAGCAGCACAATCATTTTCTATTGTCCGGGAAAGAGCGCCTTCGGCATTTATAGCATCAAATATAGGGGGCGCACAATTAGTAGGCGGACTTAAAAAAAATAAAGTAGAATTGCTCATAGACAGTATTGAAGCGGATGCCGTCATCATTCATTTAAATCCCCTGCAAGAGCTTATGCAACCGGAAGGCGACCGTAGCTTCAAAGGCATTGAAATGGGCATTGAGCAGCTTGTGAACGATAGCCCTGTTCCGGTTATTGTAAAAGAAACAGGAGCCGGAATCTCCGGTGAAGTGGCTGAACGTCTGTTAGATTTAGGTGTTTCAGTTATAGATATTGCCGGGGCAGGGGGCACCAGTTGGGCCAGGATCGAAAATTTACGTTCCGACGACGCCCGACCGCTGTTTGATGACTGGGGCATTCCCACCCTTGATTGTCTTTTACAGCTCACAGACTTAAAAGAACATCACAATACTGAGTTGATTGCTTCAGGCGGTATCAAAAACGGTATGGATATTGCCAAAGCCTTATGTTTGGGGGCAGACTTTACCGCATCTGCACGTCCCGTTATAAAAGCGGTTGTTGAAGAAGGGTATGAAGGACTTGAAGAGCTTCTGAATACTTGGAAACATCAGATAAAAATAATTTTAACACTTCTTGGCTGCGAACGGATTGCTCAACTTTCCGATCATCACGTACAAAAGCACGGAAATAAGAATTAACTATTCCTCTAATATTGCTTATATTTTGCCTCGTAAAAAATTGCTTTAGAATTTTCGAACTTTGAATGTAACCGAAGAACGCCATAAACTTACTGAGCTCGTAGAGGAAAGGCTCCGGGAACTTAAACTTCCTTCCCAACCATGTTCGCTGTATGAACCGGTAAAATACACGCTCTCTTTCGGGGGCAAACGCATACGACCCTTTTTTACGCTCTCGGGCTGTGGTATGTGCGGCGGAGACTCCTACGAAGCGCTTTCTGCCGCAGTAGCCATTGAACTGCTCCACAATTTTACACTTTTGCATGATGATATCATGGATTCAGCTTCAACCCGACGCGGCAACCCCAGTGTATTTAAAAAATGGGATACTCCAACGGCTATTTTATCCGGCGATGCGATGTATGCCTGGGCGTTTGAACAGCTTCAGTACTATGGGGAAAGCAAATTGTATAGCAAGGAACAATACCATGATATTTTAGATATATTTCTCGAAAGTGCTAAAACCGTTTGTGAAGGCCAGGCGTATGATATCGATTTTGAGAATAAAAGGTCAGTGTCTACTGCCGAGTATATTTTAATGATTGAAGGTAAGACAGCCGCCCTCATCACCGGTTCATTTAAAATGGGAGGAATAGTTGCAGGCTCACCCCAAAATTGGATTAATCGTCTGGAAGCAATCGGCAATCATGTTGGGATTGGGTTTCAGATCCAGGACGACCTGCTGGATGTAGTGGCTGATCCCGCAAAATTTGGGAAAAAATTAGGCGGAGATATTCTATCAGGGAAGAAAACATTTTTGTCCATTCTTTCGTTACATCGGGGAACTACAGAGCAACAGCAGATATTACATCAGATTTTTGAAAAACCGGATGCTACCCAAAAAGATCTGGAAAAGGTTATTGAGCTTTACCGACAATTAGGTGTTATTGAAACCGCAAAAAAAACGATAGAGGAACACTATAATCAAGCCATTGAACATATCGAATTATTTGAGAACAGTTCATCTAAGGCAGATTTGAAAGCGTTCCTACTGAATCTTAAAAACCGAGAATATTGAGTTTATCTATGCAAATTAAGCAACTTTCATGGAAATGGATATTGTGCGCATTAATTACCACCATTTTATACGCCGGATGTAAAAATGATAATCTAATTCGCCCCGGCGATACCATTGATGTCGCTTACAAAAAAGGGTTGCGGCTATACCAGAACGAAAATTATACGGATGCTGCAAAGGCGTTTGAAACTGTTATCAATATCGGACGAGGAACTGATTATGCGCAAAGTTCCTATTTTTATGCAGCTGAATCGTATTTTGAAAATAGTCAGTATTTATTAGCGGCCAACGGCTATGAACGATTTATTTCATTGTATCCACGCGCGCCTAAACGCCAAACAGCAGCTTATAAAGAAGCGCTCAGTTATTATAAATTAAGCCCGCGATACAGAATAGATCAAAAGTACACTAAGCAGGCTATAGAAAAGTTCAGAATATTTATCTCGCGATATCCTGATTCAGAAAAATCTGAACAGGCAGCCGAATACTTATCACAGATGCGCAGCAAATTGGCCAAAAAGCACTACCACTCTGCCGAGCTTTATATGCGCACGCTGCAATACGAAGCCGCAATTATTTATTATGATTTGATTATCGAACAATTTCCGGAAACCTCGTGGGCTGAGCGTGCCCTTGTCGATGAAATTGCTGCCCATGTTGTATATGCCCAAAAGAGTGTGACCTCCAAGCAGCGCGAACGCTATGAGAAAGCTGTTGAAAGTTATGAAAAATATATACAATTATTTCCGGAGGGCAGGAACCGGCAGCGGGCTGAAGCCAATGTTGATGATGCGCGATCTGCTCTTGCAGATTTAACACCGGTGGTAGAAGATGATCAAACAACCTCTGCCGATCAAAAATAATGGCTGCTTCCGGCAAAACTATAGGCATTTTTGGCGGCACCTTTGATCCGGTGCATAATGGACACCTATCTATCGCAAAATCATTTCTTAAAAGTGAATACATCGATTCACTGTGGGTATTTCTTAATTCTGCCCCGCCCCATAAGGATGAAAATAGTGATGCGTCCTACAGGCAGCGTCTGAAAATGCTTGAAATTGCTTTTGAACCCATAGATAATATTATTATAAGCGACCTTGAGCAACGCCTGCTCAAACCCTCCTACACTATCCGCACTGTGTTATATCTAAAACAAAAATTTCCCGATTATTCGTTTTATGTTTGCATTGGCCAGGATTCACTCCAATCATTTACAAGCTGGCACCGCTGGGAAGAAATTATATCCCATTGCAAATTATTGGTAGCTGCCCGACAGATAGAAGAAAGTGATGAACTACCTCCGAAGTTATTGGAACAAGTCCGGTTTGTTGATCATACCCCTGTATCTGTTTCATCAACACAAATACGCCATAAAATAAGTAGAAAGGAGTCCTTTGATTATCTGGTTCCCCCGGCGGTGCTCCGTTTTATTGAGCAATATAATTTATACCGAACTATCTGATATTTCAGATATGCTACTATGCATCATCTTGTTTTTTGAGAAACTGAATGACCTTTTTTGATAGGGTAAAAGATTCTGTTTTTTTGAAAATCAATAAATTGCCAAATAGCAAATCGATTCAATTTTACATTGGAACAAATTTTGAAAGATTGTATTAGAAACCTTGAGATACCAAAGATTTGCTTAACATTAATTTAAATATCCATATTATGAAAAAGTATTTTCACCTACTGTTAGTTGGTTTGTTTATGGTTGGTTTTTCTGCTTGCAAAAGTGGAGAATCAATATCAACCAATCCTGCAAGCCTGCAGGGTGATTGGAAGATAACGGCCATGAACGGAAATGAAATTCCTTCTCAAATGAGAGATGTGCATACCATAAGCTTTAATACGGACGGCACCGTAGCCGGACTTGCTAATTGCAATCGCTTTGCAGGCACTTATTCTGCTCAGCAGGAGGGAGGAACAGTCTCTATGAACAACGTTTCTGCCACCAAGTTGGATTGTGAGTCTAAATCTAACGGCTATTTAGATGCACTTACTTCCGCCAATTCGTTCCAGATAAAGGGAGAAAATCAGCTCGTTTTATCCTCTTCAGGTGGTTCCGGCCAATTGGTGTTTACAAAAGAAATGAGCGGAGAGGAAGACAGTTAAGCATTTTTGAAGTATGCAAGAAACGTAGGCACGAGGCAGATTTTACTGCCATTGCCTCCTGAATACTGTCAAGGCAGGGAAAGATATTTTCTGATGCCCCATTCTGTCCCTAATAATAGAATAACAATAATAAACCAGAATAGATGCTGATTGGGATAGAAAAGAGTTTCATTGACTCTTTCTATTTCCGTCAGCATTTTTTTTTGCTCCAAGTCTTTCCACAATTCTTTTGCCTGATCTGCTTCGTAAAAAATACCTCCCGTTTTTTGTGCAAGCCCTCGCAGCAGCTCATCATTCCGTTTTGTATTAATGAACTCCTCATTAGACGTCGTTACGGCAAATTGCCCTTTGTGCCTGCCGATGGTACGGTCACCCTTTTTTGCAACGGCATTGAAAGTATAAACACCCTCTGGTAAAGGATTTATAGCCAAGCTGTATTGTCCTTCTCCCAAAGATTGCATGGAATAATTATTTGAACCGATATTTTCTCCTGAAAGTTGAATTTCAATTTGTGCTTCCGACTCCTTTTGGCCGCGTTCATCTATTAGAAAACCATTGAGAATGATGGTATCTGAATTTTCGAATGTTTTTTGAGAAGGGGTGATGGTTAGATTTCTGGTATCCGGTTTGGTCGCTGTCCAGCTAACCGTATTCAGCAATAATTGTTCAACAAAATCCCTGGCATTCTCCTGAGAGCTTTGCCTTATTTTGTACCAACCAAAAGCCGTTATTTGTGCACGCCGCAGATTGCCTGTCTGTTGTATAGCTACCAGAGGAGCAGATGTGAGATTACCCTGAAAACGACTCTCAAAAAGCATCTCAGCGCCCGGTGCCAAAGTGATACCCTGAGTGGGTGCAAAGAGCGCCGATAGCCTGGTATCAGAAAGTTCGGGCAAGTCCATTATGGGATGAGCATTGGGCTGGACCGATGGCGCAGGAGTTACCTTGTTGGGAGTCGTACCGTTTGTGGTTGCAACAGGAAAGGGAGTATCGACATCAGATTGTAACTGCAAATAACTTATTTGCGGGGTAGCCATTATTATCGAAGGCACTTCTTTGAGATATCGGGCTACATTCTCTTTTGTTTGCCGGGACAAACCGGTTTGCGGGTATCCGTGCAAAATAATGAGGTCCAGTGAATCTGCTCCAAAGTCTGGGGGACCTTCAATAAACCGGTCATTACCCAGCCAGGTGCGCGAATAAAGCGCAGTGTTTTTGTCTTGCGCTAAAAGTGACCGAATCAATCGAACATCAGGATGAATCTCAAAAGCCAAGGAAAGGATACGCTGTTTATTATCCAGCACGTCAATAGAAAATGATTGTTTGTTATTTTTTGGAGTCCATTCTTCTTTAAGGGTGGGGATAACAATCTCAAACTGCTGCAGGCCGGTTTGCTTGTGTTTGATGTCAAAACGTACCGTCTCAGATGCAGAATTTTCGTCCAACGAGAGTGTCTTGGTTTCCAATACGTTACCGTCTTTTTCCAATTGCACTCGAAAGTTTTGCCCGCTAAAGCCGTTTTGCACCACCGTAACTTCAACAGGCTGAGCGGTGTTCAAATAGCCCGTATTATTAGCGACTATATTTTTTATAAAGATATCTTTTTGGCTGCTTGTATCACCCAGCGCAATGGTTTGAATGGGAATATCTGAAGAAGTGATCTGGTAGAGCGGATTTCTGCCTTGCGTATAAATGCCGTCGGAAATAAGCACTGCTGTACGAACATTTTCATGGCTTCGAAGGGTGTTGAAAATAGTTGAAAGATTCGTAGTAGTTCCTTGCATTTTAAGGCTGTCAGCGGTTTGGTTGCGCACGCTGTCATCAACCGTAAAATAAGAGAATTGGATATCCTCTTGATTCTCAAACGCTAAACTGTTCAGCAAATTACGGTACGCTTCAGCACCATCATACGTTCCTTTTTGAATGGCGGTACTTGCCGAATTATCAAAAAAAACAAGGATCTCAGGCCTTTCTAATGATGTTGTTACGCGTGTAAAGAAAGGTGCGGCTAAAAGAATCAAAAGAATAAAGAACACGATACTTCGCAGTGATATCAGTAAATACCGGTAAAAGCGGGCAATGCTGATATTTTTATACGACCACCAGGCAAGGCATACAGACGCAACGAAAAATGCAAGCAGCAGCCAAACAGGCAAAGTGGATTGAAATCCTTTAAATACTACATCCACAATACAGAAATTAATTAGTGTTGATCTATCAACCGCTCAATAATCTTTATCCGTGTTAATCCTTCTGCTTCGGCCGTATAATTATTTACTATTCGATGGCGAAGTACGGGCTTTGCAAGGGCTTTGATATCCTCTTCCGTTACATTAAAGCGGCCCCGACTCAGAGCGCGGGCTTTGCCGCCTAAAATAAGGTATTGCGAAGCTCTTGGTCCCGCTCCCCAGCTCATATACTTATTAATGAAATCAGGTGCCAGGCTTGAACCGGGACGCGTCATGGTGGTTAACCGAACAGCATACGATAACACACTTTCCGGCACCGGCACTTCTCTTACCAGCTGCTGAAGCTCTAAAATCTGCTGCTTATCCAACACCGGTTCTATTACCTCTTCTCCGGCGGAGGTTGTCTGACTAACAATATCCATCTCTTCATCTACGGATGGGTAATCGAGCCAAAGATTAAACATAAAGCGGTCTAACTGAGCTTCGGGCAGGGGATAGGTACCTTCCTGCTCGATAGGGTTTTGCGTGGCCAGTACAAAAAAGGGCGGATCCAAATGATAGGTTTTACCGGCTGTTGTGATGTGATACTCCTGCATGCCTTCGAGCAGTGCGGCCTGCGTTTTTGGGGGCGTACGGTTAATTTCATCCGCGAGCAAAATATTGGCGAAAACAGGACCTTTTATAAACTTGAAAGATTTTCCGCCCGTTTCCCGGTCATCCTCAATAATTTCTGTACCGGTAATATCACCGGGCATTAAATCCGGGGTGAACTGAATGCGGTTAAACGTTAAATTAAGCGCCCGTGCAACGGATTGTACCATCAGTGTTTTTGCCAGACCCGGAACACCGATAAGTACGCAGTGGCCGCGCGCAAAAAGACAGATCAAAAGCTGATCGATGATATCTTTTTGTCCAACCACCTTTTTAGCTACCTGCTGTTTGATGCTGGAAATGGACGCTTGAAAAAAATCGACAGCCTTCTCGGGTTGCTGAGGAACACTACTCATATTAAATTAATTTTGGAGCTGAGAAAACTGTTCGGGCATAGGAATTTTATACTCAATATACACTTCTTCCTTAAGCTCACTTATCCAATCCTGCAAAATACGGTATTGCTTTTGCTGTAACGCAAACCCTTTAATACGTTGGTAATCTTGTTTAAGGTTGGCTTTGTGCTCAGGAACAAGCTCGTCTAACCGGATAATACGGAACGCTCTTTTTTTGTTGTTTTCCGTACCGATATTAAACGGCTTAGGCTCAGAAATTTGCCCCTCTTCATCAAGAAGCAGTACAATGCGATACAGAGCAGGATCAAGCTGTTCAATGGCAAGCAGGCGTTCACCTGTCCGCGGGTTTAAAATGCGTCCGCCTTGGGGCGCCGTGTTCGGATCCTCCGATTTATCGCGGGCCAGTTGAGAAAAGGTGACATCTTTATTGATAAGCACACTGTCGCGCATCTGGTTTAGTTTCTCAATAGCAGATTCATCATCATAACGTTCTTCATCAATAGTAATAAGAATGTGATTGGTGTCAATTTTATCACCCTGTCGCTTATTTAAGCGTATCACGTGAAATCCAAAAGAAGTTTCCACCACCTTTGATATCTCCCCGGGTTTTAAAGCAGCGGCGGCAGCCGAATATTCAGATACTAAATCACCAAGCGGCAGCATTCCAAGCTCTCCGCCGTCAGGCCCGGAAGGCCCCTCGCTATATTT
>Ga0136604_1001195_pt1 | contig 11867 bp, 8 predicted proteins | sample AntRauFillE10628_FD_104928 | JGI IMG/M metagenome (GOLD analysis project Ga0136604, IMG submission 104928) | Saline lake microbial communities from Rauer Islands, Antarctica - Metagenome Filla E10 #628 | ecosystem: Environmental > Aquatic > Non-marine Saline and Alkaline > Saline | place... | reverse complement strand
GTCGTGCTCGCCCTGCTGGTCGCGGCGTTCGTCTCCATCGCCGCGGGTGCGGTGGGTGTCCCGTTCGACGAGCCGCTGCGCATCTGGGGCGAGTTCCCCGGCAGCCCCGAGGACGGCTTCCGAGGGATCGGCTTCTGGGGCGTGTTCGCGGTGTTCTTCCCCGCCGTGACGGGGATCATGGCCGGCGCCAACATGTCGGGTGAGCTCGAGGACCCGCGCCGCAGCATCCCGCGCGGGACGATGGCCGCGATCGGCGTGGCCCTGGTGGTCTACGTGCTGCTGGCCGTGTGGCTCGCGCGCATCGCCCCTGCCGACGAGCTGGTGCGCAACTACACGGTGATGGCCGACCTGTCGGCGTGGCCGCCGGCCGTGCTCGCCGGGCTGCTCGGCAGCGCGTTCTCCTCGGCCCTGGCGGCCATGGTCGGGGCTCCCCGGATCCTGCAGGCGCTGGCGGCCCACCGCGTGCTGCCCGGGGCCGGCCCGCTCGCGCGCCGCAGCGCCAGCGGTGAGCCGCGCATGGCGATGCTGGTCACCTCCGGGATCGTGGTGCTGGCGCTGCTGCTGCGCGAGCTCAACGCGGTGGCACCGCTGATCACGATGTTCTTCCTGATCACCTACGCGATGGTCAACGTGGTCGTGCTGATCGAGCAGCGCCTCGGCCTGGTCAGCTTCCGGCCGCTGCTGCCGATCCCGCCGGCGGTCGCCCTGCTCGGCGCGGCCGGCTGCACCGTGGCGATGTTCATCATCAACCCGACGTTCAGCCTCGTCGCGGTCGTGGTGGTGCTGCTGGTCTACGGCTACCTCGTGCGCCAGCGCCTCGACGCGCCGTACGGCGACGTGCGCAGCGGGCTGTTCCAGGCCGTCGCGGAGTGGGGTGTGAAGAAGGCGATACGCCTCGGCGGCGGCGGCGGGCGCTCGTGGAAGCCGAACCTGCTGGTCCCGGTCGAGGACGTCGAGGAGCTGCGTGGGACGTTCCGGCTGATCCACGACCTCGCCTCGCCCAAGGGCGCGTTGAGCATCATGGGCATCGCCACGGAACGCCGGCCCGACGAGCTGCTGGCCGACCTCGAGATCGCCGGGAGCCAGTTCCGCGACGAGGAGGTCTTCGCCACCTGGGCGGTGGTCGAGACCGACCACTACACCGCCGGGTTCGTCGCCGGGATGGGAGCGCTGCGCGGCGCGTTCTTCCGCCCCAACACCCTGTTCCTGACCATGCCGGGCGACAGTGACCGCGCGGAGGGCATGCGGGCGATCGCCGCGCGCGCCCCCGACTACGACCTCGGCGTCGTGCTGTTCGCCGACCACCCGCGTGCGGGGATCGGCCGGCGCCGCACCATCAACGTCTGGCTGCGCAACCCCGACTGGGAGTCGGCGCACGAGGTCGCGGAGCTCGACCTGGCGCTGCTGCTGGCCTACAAGCTCCAGCAGAACTGGGCCGGTCGCATCCGCCTGCTGACCGCGGTCGAGTCGGTCGAGGAGAAGCAGGAGGCGACGGCCAACCTGACGCGCCTGGTCGACCTCGCCCGGATCCCGGCGGCGGAGGTGTACGCGATCACGGCGCCGCTGGCGCAGGCGCTCGACCGGGCGCCGCAGGCCGACCTGAACATCTTCGGGCTGCCCAGCGAGATCGACTTCGACTGGGTGCGCACGACCATGGCCGCGGCAGGCTCGGCATGCCTGTTCGTGCGGGGGTCCGGCGAGGAGAGCGCCGCCGCGTGACCAGCGCGTGGCGCCGCCCGACGCCGGGCGACGCCGGGCGACGCCGCGCGACCTAGTGTCGCCAGCACGAGCGGTACGGACAGCGGAGGTCCAGCCATGGCCGACACGGAGCCGAGCGCGCTGATCGACCAGCACGTCGAGGAGTTGGGGGACTGGCGCGGCGACGTGCTCACCCGCGTCCGCGCGCTGGTCCACCACGCGGCGCCGGACGTCACCGAGGCGTGGACGTCCCGCGGTGTGCCGACCTGGCGGACCGGCCGGACGATCTGCACGGGGGAGACCTACGCCGACAAGGTCAAGCTGACCTTCGCGCAGGGGGCGTCGCTGGAGGACCCGGCCGGGCTGTTCAACGCAGGCCTGGACGGCGACGTCCGGCGCGCCCTGGAGCTGCACCGGGGTGACGAGCTGCACGAGCAGGGCTTCGTCGCCCTGGTCCGCGAGGCAGCGGGGCTGCCGCGGCTGCTGTCGGGGGAGAACCCGCAGGTCCCCAAGGGCGACGGGCCCGAGGCGGTGCAGGGCTACCTCGACGCGATGCCGGGCTGGAAGCGCGACGTCGGCCGGCACCTGCACGACCTGGTCGTGACGACCCTGCCGGACGTCGAGCAGGCGGTGCGCTGGAACTCGCCGTTCTACGGCGTGGAGGGCCATGGCTGGATCATCAGCTTCCACTGCATCACGAAGTACATCAAGGTGACGTTCTTCGCGGGCTCGCAGCTCGACCCGCCGCCCCCGGAGACCTCCAAGGAGGAGGCGGTGCGCTACCTCCACGTCCACGAGGGCGAGGAGATCGACGACGCGCTGGTCACCAGCTGGATCGAGCAGGCGTCGCGCATCGACGGCTGGATCCCCTGAGCAGGACGCCATGCGTGGAGCCGCCCGGGTGCGGCTCGCGTCCTTGCCTACGGTCGTGCCCACCCACGCACGAGCGGAGCAGCATGGCTGTCGAGCAGCACGACCAGGTCGTCGTCGAGCAGGTCCGGCGGTTCGTCGACGTCGGCAGCAGCTACCGGCTGTTCGACACCGACGGCGCGACGATCGGGAGGGTCGAGCGGGTCGGGCAGTCGGCGCTGGACGTCCTCGCCCGGCTGCTCAGCGACCTCGACCGCCACCTGCCCGTGACGCTTGAGGTCCACGGCGCCGACGGGGCGACCGAGCTGGTGGTCAGCAAGCCGTGGTTCCGGCGTCGCGTCGAGGTCGCACGCGGCGACGGCACCCCGGTCGGGGTGATCCAGAAGCAGCTGCGCGTGGGCAAGTCGCGCTTCGTCCTCGAGGGCGTCGACGGTGCGGCACTCGGCGAGGTCCACGCCGAGGACTGGCGGTCCCGCCGCTTCTCGGTCGTCGATGCCGGCGGAACGCAGGTGGCCGCGGTCAGCAAGCAGTGGCGCGGCCTGGTGACCGAGGCGTTCACCGACGCCGACACCTACGTCGTCGACCTCGGCGGCGCGCAGGGCGACCTGCGCACGATGGCGCTGGCCGCCTCCGTGGCCGTCGACCTGGTGCTGCGCGAGGACGGCTGAGGGTCGGGTGCACACTCAGGCGCGGGCCGCGCCCGTGGTGTCCGACGGTGCGTCCGTGGCTGCATCCGCCGCCCGCAGGGGGATCCGCACCTCGAACAGGGCACCCCGTGGCTCGACGTTGTGCGCCGTGAGCTCCCCGCCGTGGAGGCGGGCGAGCTCGCGGGCGAGCGACAGGCCGAGGCCGGTGCCCGGGCTCGCGTCCTGGTGGCGCTCCGGCCCCTGGACGAAGGGCTCGAACAGCACCTCGAGGTAGCCCGGGTCGATGCCGGGCCCGTCGTCGCGCACCTGCAGCAGGGCCTGCCCCGCGGTCTCGTCCCCGCGCAGCCGGACGGTGATCGTGGTGCCGGGCGGGGTGTGCCGCGTGGCGTTGGCGACGAGGTTGACCACGACGCGCTCGAGCTTCGGGCCGTCGACCTCGGCGTGCACGGGCACAAGGTCGAGCTGCACGTGGCGCTCGCCCGTGTCCACCTCCGCGACGCTGCGCAGCACCAGCTCGCGCAGGTCGTGCGGTTCGCGGGCGGCGGACACCAGGCCCGACGCGAGACGGTCCACGTCGAGCAGGTCGGTGACCAGCCGTGAGAGGCGCTGCGCGTTGGCCTGCAGCCGCTCGACGATCGCGCTCCGGTCCTGGTCCGCCAACGACCGTCCGTGCACCTGGAGCGTCTCGGTCAGCCCGACGATCGCGGCCAGCGGCGTGCGCAGCTCGTGCGAGGTCGCGCGCAGGAACGCCACGCGGATCTCCTCGCTGCGGTTGAGCCGGTCGATCGCGTCGCGCAGCTCGCTCACGTCCGTCGCGACCCCGATCAGCCCGGTCACCTCGCCGAGCGTGCCGTGCACCGGCGCGGCGGTCACGATCGCCGGCACGTCGGTCCCGTCGGCCAGGTGCAGGGTCGTCTCCCCGGACCACGTCCTGCCACCACGGACCTGCTCCAGCAGCTCGGTGCGGAGCCGCGCGCCGTCCCCCATGGTCACCAGCCGGGCGAGCCGGTGGCCGACGGCGTCCTCGGAGGTGGTCCGGTACAGCCGCTGCGCCGCCGGGTTGAGGTACTGGACGCGCCCGTCGAGGTCGGTGGCGGCGACCGCGTCGGCGACCGCGTCGAGCAGCTGGGCCTGGAACCGCTGGCGCTCGCGGGCCTCGGCACGCTGGCGAGCGGCGAGCTCCAGGTCACGGTTGCGCTCGTCAAGGGATGCGCTGAGCTGCTGCTCGTCGCGCAGCGACAGCTCGACGCGGCGCAGCAGGACGGAGCAGCCGAGCGCGATGACGCCGCTGACGAAGACCACGTTCGCGCTGACGACGAGCCACTCCGCCAGCGTCGTCATGCTCGGCACGGCGACGAGGTCCGCGCGCTCGGTCCCGACCACCCCGATCGCGAGCAGCGTCAGGGCCTGGACGCCGAGCGCCACCAGCACCGCGCGGGTGCTCAGCAGCAGTGCCGTCAGGACCACGAAACCGATCAGGTAGGCCTCGCCGACGCTGCCCACCGTGACCCTCAGGAAGGCCCCGAGCCCGTGGATGGTCACGAGCAGCAGCGCCACCCGCACCCGGTGCGGCAGGCTGCGACGCAGAGTCGCGAGGGCCACGAGGCCGAGCGCGGCGAGGTCGACGAGTGCGATCTCCGGCTGGCCCGTCACCAACGCGAACCACACGCTCGGGACCGCGACCGCGGCGCCGACGACCAGGATGCTGCGCAGGACGCTGTCGAGCAGTCGCACGCGCCACTGCTCGGTCGGTGCGTCACCCTCGTGCTCGGTCGTTGCCACCGCTCCGCCGCCGTCGCTGCCACGTTCCCGCTGGAGCGACGGTACGCCGAGTGCAGGGGGCGACCTCGCCGACCGTTGCCGGGAGCGGCCAGCGCTCGGCGGGCATGGGAAAGGCCAACCCCTGCTGCAGGGCAGCCGTCCCGGACGTCGGCGAGCACGCGCTGGGGGGTCCTGCGCCGGCCCGCGGGAATCCCGGGGGGGGGGCGTGTCCTCGGCTCAGCGTCCGCGGTCGCGGACCAGGCGGGTCAGCTGCACGCAGGCCAGCGGGGCCAGCGCGAGGCCAGCACCGGCGAGCCACGCGGTTGCCGGGATGGACGCGAGGCCGAGCACGTCGCGCAGCGGTGGCAGCAGCAGCGCGAGCCCCTCGAGCACGGCGGTGGTGGCCAGCGCCAGCCACAGCCAGCGGTTGCGCGTCGCGCCGGCGAAGCCCGAGCCGTGGTCGGTGCGCACGTTGAAGACGGTCAGCACCTGCCCGGCCGACATCGCCAGGAACGTCAGGGTGCGTGACTGGTCCACGTCGAGGCCGAGGGGCACACGCCCGATCCAGAACGCGGCGAGCCCGACCGCGGCGACCAGCGAGGCGTACGACAGCAGCCGGCGCACGGTGGCGCGGTCGAGCAGCGGCTCGGCCGGGTCGCGGGGCGGCTTGCGCATCGAGTCGCCGGCGCTCGGTTCGAGTGCGAGCGCGAACGATGGCAGCACGTCGATCACGAGGTTGTTCCACAGGATCATCAGCCCGGCCAGCGGCGCGGGGAAGCCGACCACGACCGACGCGGCGACGACCACGACCTCGGCGACGTGCCAGGAGAACAGGAACTGCGCGAAGCGACGGATGTTCTCGAAGATCCGCCGGCCCTCCTCGACCGCGACCTCGATCGTCCCGAAGCGGTCGTCGAGCAGGACCACGTCGGACGCCTCGCGGGCGACGTCGGTGCCGCCGCCCATGGCCACGCCGACGTCGGCCTGCTGCAGGGCCGGGGCATCGTTGACCCCGTCGCCGGTGACCGCCACGACCTCGCCGGCCGCCTGGAGCGCCTCGATGATGCGCAGCTTGTGCGCCGGCTCGACGCGTGCGAAGACCTCCACGTCGGCCACCGCGTCGGCGAGCTCCTCGTCGGACATCGCCCGGAGCTCCCGGCCGGTGACCACGCGCCCGTCCGCGCCCTGCTGGTCGAGCTGCATCTCGTCGGCGATCGCACTCGCGGTGTCGGGTCGGTCGCCGGTGATCATCACGGTGCGGATGCCGGCCGTGTGCAGCGTCGCGACGGCCTCCTCGGCCGACTCGCGCGGCGGGTCCTGCATGCCGACGACGCCGAGCAGCTCGAGGTCGTCGAAGAGGTCGTCGTCCGCGACCTCGCCGTCGGGTGCAGGACGGCGGGCGATGGCGAGCGTGCGCAGCGCCCGACCGGCCATGCGCTCGGCCGCCTCGATCAGCTCGGCGTGTGCGTCGCGGTCCAGCAGGGCCTCGGGTGCGCCCTTGACGTGGACGGTGCCGTCGACGACCACGGCCATCCGCATCGACTCCGAGTCGAACGGCACTGCCCGGTCGCGGCCCTGCTCCTCGCGCAGCGTGCGCCAGTCGAGGCCGTGCTCGGACGCGGCGTGCAGCAGCGCGACCTCGGTGGGGTCGCCGACCGGGTCGCCGTCGGGGTCGACGTCGGCGTCGTTGCACAGGGCCGCGCCGCGCCACAGGGCGTCCTCGTCGGCGCCGTCGGCGAGCACCACGTCGACGACGTCCATCTGGTTTCGCGTGAGCGTGCCGGTCTTGTCCGAGCACACCACGGTCGTCGAGCCGAGCGTCTCGACCGCCGGCATGCGCCGCACCAGCGCGTCGGCGTCGGCCATGCGGCGCATGCCGACGGCCAGCGTCAGCGTGGCCACGGCGGGCAGGCCCTCCGGGACGACCGCGATCGCCAGTGCGACGGCGACCTCGACGACCTCGGCGACGTCGCGCCCGCGCAGCAGGCCGATGCCCAGCAGCACCGCCGCACCCACGACCACGACCATCGCAAGGCGCCCCGACAGCTGGTCCAGGCCCTCCTGGAGCGGCGCGCGTCCCTGCTCGGCGCCCGCCGCGAGCTCGGCGATGCGGCCCATCTCGGTGCGCTGGCCGGTGGCGACCACGATGCCACGGCCACGGCCCTGCACGACGGTGGTGCCGGTGAACAGCATGCTGGTGCGGTCGCCGATCGTGACGTCGGCGTCGACCGGGGCGGGGCCCTTGGCGACCGGCTCGCTCTCGCCGGTCAGGCCGGCCTCGTCCACGCGCAGGTCGTCGCACTCGACCAGGCGCAGGTCCGCCGGGACGCGCTCGCCGGCCTCGACGCCGACGACGTCGCCGGGGACCAGCTCGGCGGCGTCGACCTCGTCGCGACGGTCCTCGCGCTCGACCTCGGCGACGGTCGACACCAGACCGCGCAGGGCCTGCATCGAGCGGGCGGCCTTGAGCTCGGTGAGGAACCCCACGACCGTGTTGGCCACGACCACCACGCCGATCGCGATGGCCTCGATGGTCTCGCCGAGGAGCAGACCGGCGACGCCGGCGACGACCAGCAGCACGACCACCGGGTTGGCGAGCTGCTGCCACAGCAGCTGCCACCACGGCTCGCCCGAGGCCTCCTCGAGCACGTTGCGTCCCACCCGGTCGCGGCGACGCTCGACCTCGTCCGCGGACAGCCCGACGTCCGGGTCGACCCCGAGCGCCCCGGCGACCTCGTCGGCGGACTGCGCGTGCGGCTGGTCGACCCCGGTGGGGGAATCGTCGGGCGGTGTGGTGGATGGCATGCACCCGACCATAAGCCGGGAGGTCCTCGGCGGACCCCGTCGACGGGCCGGACGGCCGGTGTCGTCGGCCCGGTCGCACCCCGAGGTGTCCGTACGGCCGGGGGGCAGCGGCGCCCTATCGTCGCGCGGGTGGAGGAGGTCGGTGTGGGACAGCGGCGTGACGACGGCGTGGCGGTGCTGGGCATGGTCGGTGCGGGCCAGCTCGCGCGCATGACCCACCAGGCCGTGGTCGGGCTCGCGATCGAGCTGCGCGTGCTCGCCGCCGCCGCCGACGACAGCGCCGCGCTGGTCACGCCCGGCGCAGCGGTCGGGGACTGGCACGCCCTGGACGACCTCGAGGAGTTCGCCGCGGGCTGTGACGTGGTGACCTTCGACCACGAGCTGGTCGACCCCGCACACCTCGCGGCGCTCGCCGACGCCGGCCACGTGCTGCGCCCGTCACCGGTCGCCGAGCGCTTCGCACAGGACAAGCTGCACCAGCGCACCGCGCTGGCCGCCGCGGGGTTCCCCGTGCCCGCACACGCGGACGTCGCCGACCCGGCCGACCTGCTGGCGTTCGGCGAGGCACATGGCTGGCCGGTCGTCGCCAAGGCCGTGCGTGGGGGCTACGACGGTCGCGGCGTGTGGGTCCTGGACGACCGGGCTGCGGCGCAGGCGCTCTGGGACGAGGTCGAGGGGACGAGCACCTCGCTGCTCGTCGAGGCGCACGTGCCGATCGTGCGCGAGCTGGCCGTGGCCGTCGCGCGGCGCCCGTCGGGGGAGCAGCGCGCCTGGGCGGTGACCGAGACCGTGCAGCGCGACGGGATCTGCGTCGAGCTGCTCGCACCGGCACCGGTCGCACCGGAGGTCGCCGAAGCGGCGCGCGACCTCGCCGAACGTCTCGTCGCGCACGTCGACGGCACCGGGGTGGTCGCGGTGGAGCTGTTCCAGACCGCCGACGGGCTGCTGGTCAACGAGCTCGCGCTGCGACCGCACAACTCGGTGCACTGGACCATCGAGGGCGCGCGCACGTCGCAGTTCGCCAACCACGCCCGTGCCGTGCTCGACCTGCCGCTGGGCGACACCGCGATGGCAGCGCCGTGCGCCGCGACGGTCAACGTGCTCGGCCCGGCCGACGGCTCCGACCCTCGCACGCGCCTGGCCGCTGCGCTGGCCGTTCCCGGCGTCGCCGTGCACCTGTACGGCAAGGCCGCCCGGCCCGGCCGCAAGCTCGGCCACGTCACCGCGCTCGGTGACGACCCGGCCGATACCCGTGCCCGCGCACGGGCCGGCGCCGAGGCGCTCACCGGTGAGCCCGTCGGCGCGGCAGACTGACACCGGCGCCACCCCACGACCGCACCGGACCAGGAGCTCACCATGGCCGACACCGACGCACCGACCCCGCTGGTGGGGGTGGTCATGGGCAGCGACTCCGACCTCGAGGTGATGCAGCCGGCCGTCGACGTGCTGGAGGAGTTCGGCGTCCCGCACGAGGTGCGGGTCGTGTCGGCCCACCGCCGCCCGCACGAGATGCTCGCCTACGGCACCGAGGCAGCCGGCCGCGGCATGCGCGTGATCGTGGCCGGGGCCGGGGGAGCGGCCCACCTGCCGGGGATGCTCGCCTCGACGACGTCCCTGCCGGTCGTCGGCGTGCCCGTGCCGCTGCGGCACCTCGACGGGCTCGACTCGCTGCTGTCGATCGTGCAGATGCCGCGCGGGGTGCCCGTCGCGACGGTGTCGGTCGGGGGCGGGCAGAACGCGGGCCTGCTGGCCGTGCGCATCCTGGCCACCCACGACGAGCGCCTGCGCTCCGCACTCGACGAGCACCGTGCGACGATCGCCGGGGAGTCGGCCGAGGCGGACGAACGCGTGCGTCGCCGCAGCACCGACGCGGGCGGACCCGGCTTCCGTCCCCGCTGACGGGTGCCTCGCTGCCACGGGCCTCGCTGTCACGACCCCCGGGTGGTCGTGTGAGGGGCGCAGGAGGGCGGCGACTTGCGCGTCGTCTAAATGTCCGTACATTATGCATCGGCCGGGCCCCCGCCCGTGCCACCGACCTGCGCCACCGACCTGCGCCACCGACCCGAGGAGTCCTGCCGATGTGCCGACCGACGACCTGCCGCTCCTGCAGGGGAACGACCTGGGCCGGCTGCGGCGAGCACGTCGAGCAGGTCATGCGCAACGTCCCTCGTGACCGGCGCTGCTCGTGCAGCACCGACGCCCCCGCCGCGAAGGGGCAGGGCCTGGTCTCGCGGCTGTTCGGCCGCTGAGGACCGGCGCCGCCGGGCGCCCCGTCCCTGCGTCGTCCCCCGGCCCCGGCCGGGGGACGACGCGTTGCGTAGCGTGGGGTGGGTGAAGTTCCTGACCACGCTGCTCTCTGCGCTGTCGGCCCAGGAGGCCGGCACGAGCGTGCGTGCGCTGGCACGGCTGGTGGCTGTCCTGGTCGTGTCCGTCGCGGTGTTCAGCATCGGCTTCCACGAGGTCATGGCCTTCGAGGGCCGTGCGTTCTCGTGGGTCACCAGCGTGTACTGGACGGTCGTCACGATGACGACGCTGGGCTACGGCGACATCACGTTCTCGACGGACCTCGGGCGGCTGTACTCGCTGGTCGTGCTGCTGGTCGGCTCGATCCTGATCCTGGTCCTGCTGCCGTTCACGTTCATCCAGGTGGTCTACCTGCCGTGGCGTCGGGCGACGCGCAGGGCCGGCGCGCCGCGCGTCCTGCCGGCCTCGACGCGCGACCACGTCGTGCTCGCGGGTCTCGACCCCGTGACCGACGCCCTGGTCGACCGGCTGCGGGCGGCCGGGGTCGACCATGTCGTGCTCGAGGCCGACGTCGAGCACGCACTGGCACTGCACGACCGCGGCTATCGCGTGGCGGTCGGCGAGCTGGACGATCCCGAGACCTATCGCGACGTGCGCGCCGAGCAGGCCGCCATGCTGTTCGTCGCACGCGGGGACGAGACCAACACCAACGCCGTGTTCACCTGGCGCGAGGTCACCGCGGCCGGCCGCATCGTGGCAACGGCACGCAGCGACGACGCGGTGGACATCCTCGAACTGGTGGGCGCCGAACACGTGCTGCGCCCGGCCGAGGTCCTCGGTGCCGCCTTCGCCCGCCGCATCCTGGCGCCGACGGCGCGCAGCAGCGTGGTGGCCCGCTTCGACGACCTCGTCGTCGCGGAGGCCTCGGCCGCCGGCACCGACCTGGTCGGGGCCACGCTGGCCGAGCTGCGCCTGCGCGAGCGCTGCGGCGTGACCGTCGCCGCGGTCCTCGACCGCGGCGTCCTGCAGCCGGGCGGGCCGGACGTGGTGGTCGCGGAGACGTCGATCCTCGTGCTCGTCGGCACGCCGGCGCAGGTCGGGGCGTACGACGACCACGTCGACCCCGGGGGCTCGCGCCCGACCGGCGTGGACGGGATGGTCCTGGTCCTCGGTGGCGGCCGGGTGGGGCGCGCGACCGCCCGTGCGCTGCGTGCCGCGGGCACGCCGTGCCGCATCGTCGAGCGTGACCCGGACCGCCCCCGCTGCGACGGCGAGTACGTCATCGGTGACGCGGCCGACCGTGACGTGCTGGAGCGTGCGGGCATCGCGGAGGCCACCGCGGTGGTCGTGACCACGCACGACGACGACGTCAACGTCTACCTGACGCTGTACTGCCGTCGGCTGCGCCCCGACGTCGAGCTGCTCGGTCGTGTCAACGTCGACCGCAACCTCAGCACGATGCACCGGGCCGGGGCGGACATGGTCCTGTCGTACGCCTCGACCGGTGCGACCGAGGTGTGGAACGTGCTGCGTGGCACCTCGACCCTGCTGCTGGCCGAGGGGCTGGTGCTGTTCCGGGTCCCCGTGCCCGCGTCGCTGGCCGGCCGGTCGCTGGTCGAGACGGACCTGCGCGCCCGCACGGGGTGCACCGTGGTCGGCGTGGTCCGCGACGGGGTGACGCGCACCGACGTCACCCCCGGGACGCGCCTGCCCGCCGACGGCGAGGTGGTCGTGGTCGGCAGCGACGACGCGGAGGAGCGGTTCCTGCGCGCCTACGTGGCCGACGGCGGTCGCAGCCGCGTCCTGGGGCCGGTCCGAAGACTGCTACGCCGCTGACCGCCG
>Ga0136604_1001193_pt1 | contig 11869 bp, 13 predicted proteins | sample AntRauFillE10628_FD_104928 | JGI IMG/M metagenome (GOLD analysis project Ga0136604, IMG submission 104928) | Saline lake microbial communities from Rauer Islands, Antarctica - Metagenome Filla E10 #628 | ecosystem: Environmental > Aquatic > Non-marine Saline and Alkaline > Saline | place... | reverse complement strand
TATCTCGAACTTAGGTTAAAGTATTGACTGATATTTTGTAATAACTGCTTTTCTTAATTCAGAATGTGTTAGTGATGCCGGATACAAATTGGGAAAGTGACTAACTAAATATTCAAATTGCTGAAGCTTATAGATAAAATTGTTGACTTCTCTTTGGCTCCATTTATCTAAGAGACAGGTTTTTATAGATTGAACTTGTGTGGAGGATTCAAGGGACCAAATCACATGCAATTTATCAGGCATGTTTATTCCAAAACTCTTTACTGCTTAAGGTATTGCCATTTTGATGATCTTTTTGTCCCCTTTTTAAAGATTGTTTTTCAAAATCACTAAGATCCTTAAACCAATCATTCGACTCAGAAGTCTCTTTAATAAACTTTAATGTTTCCAAAAGCTCTTTTTTTTCTGGTTTTGAAATCCATTTCACAATTTCTTCTTTGACTGCATTATCCATAAAAAACTTGATCAAAATTTCATTTATACATCTATGATACTAAAATGTTGTTTAACAAAACAATGATTCTAAATAGCCCATTTAAGCTGCTTTGGCCATAATTAAGTACCCAACTTGGCCAAAATTGCATCAAAAGAAAGCGACTGTTCCTCGCTTTCTTTCATATTACGAAGGGTGAATTTCTCTTCTTGCAATTCGTTATCGCCTACAATGATGGAGTACTTTGCGTTTTCACGGTCGGCATCTTTCATTTGGGCTTTTACCGAGCGGCCAATATAATCCATGGTAGCCGAAATTCCGGCTTTCCGCAGTTGAGAAAAATGCTTTAGCGCCCAGCTTCGGGCGTTATCACCAATGGTAACGATATAAATATCAACGGATTTGGGTTCGGCCAGTTCGATGTCGAGTTCTTCACAGGCAATGAGCAGGCGCTCCATACCGGCGGCAAAGCCAACGGCCGGCGTGGGCTGTCCGCCGACTTCTTCTACCAGAAGATCATACCGCCCGCCGCCGCCGAGTGCGTCTTGTGCTCCCAAATCGGGACTGATGAGCTCAAAGGCCGTGCGGGTGTAGTAATCGAGCCCGCGCACCAAGTGCGGGTCTTCTTTGTAGGCAATGCCCAAGTTATCAAGGTGCTCCTTTACTTTTGCATAGTGACCGGCTGTCTCTTCGGTAAGGAAGTTAGTTATGACCGGTGCATCGCCCAGAAACTGTTGATCTTCCTCTTCCTTCGAATCGAGTATACGCATGGGATTGGTCTCAAAGCGCTGTTGTGAAATTTCGCTGAGCTCACTTAGCTTTGGACGAAAATAATCCTTCAACGCTTTTTTATAAGCCTTGCGACTTTCGGGGTCGCCCACGGAATTTATTTTAAGCGTGGTATTGGTGATGCCCACCCGATCGTAGATGGTCATCATAAAAGCAATCATATCTACATCGGCAATAGGATCGTCGGCGCCGATGATTTCGGCTCCAAACTGGTGAAACTGCCTTTGACGTCCTTTTTGGGGACGCTCGGCGCGAAACATGGGCCCGATATAATAGAGGTTTTGGGTTCCGCCGCGCTGGTCCAGGTGGTGTTCCACAAAAGCACGAACAACCGGTGCGGTACACTCCGGGCGCAGTACATAATGATCATCCCCGCGTTCGAAGGCAAACATCTCTTTACTCACAATGTCTGTCAGCTCACCCACCCCACGCGCAATCAGTTCGGTTTGCTCCATAATAGGTGTTCGGATTTCTTCGAAATTGAAATCCCGGGCAACTTGGTGAATGATCTGCTCAAGTTTCTGCCATTTGGGCGTTTCATCGGGAAGGATGTCAACCATGCCCGAGTGTGTGGAAAATGTAGGTTGCGCCATGGAATGTTAAATTCTGAGCTTAAAATTTATTCGTCTCAAGATAATAGTCTAAGCAGAAAAATCCTGATCTAATTTGTAAGGAATGTGTTATGAACTTGTCTATTTATATAAGCCACAGATTTTCACTGATTTTATATTGATGAAAAATTACATTCATTCTGATTTATCACATGCTATAATTAAAGCTTACTATGAAGTTTACAATGAGCTGGGTACTGGTTTTCTGGAATCTGTTTATGAAAACGCAATGATGGAGGTATTAACTGGGTACGGTCTAAAGGTAGAAAAACAATTTCCTATCGAGGTATGCTTTAGAGAAAAGGTGGTTGGTAATTTTAAAGCCGATTTGATAATTGAGGATAGAATCCTTGTAGAATTGAAAGCAGCCGGTCACATACATTCAAAATATAAGGCGCAAATAATTAACTACTTAAAAGCCACAAATATAGAGATAGGTTTGCTTATGAATTTCGGAGAAGAGCCAGAATTCAAACGCTATATTTTCAACAAAAAGTAAATCAGTTAAAATCTGTGCCAATCTGTGCCAATCTGTGGCAAAAAAAAACTACATGCCACTTAATACAATTTTGCCGGTGTTTTTATTTTTGTTCATGTACCGGTGAGCTTCTTCAGTATTATTCCAGTCAAACTCCTTGTCAATAACAGGTTGCAGGATACCTTCTTGAAACAACTCGAGTGCATGTCCAGCAAATTCGCGTGTTAACCGCTCTTTGTAGGCATCGGTTCGGCTGCGCAGGGTGGAGCCCATTATCTTAAGCCTCTTTTTGAGTATAGGCACAAGGCTCATCTCCTCAATTTTATTCCCGCCCAAAAATGACAAATAAACCAGTCGTCCGTCTGTGTTGAGAACACTAATGTTCTGCTCCCAGTACGGAGCGCCTATAAAATCAATGATGAGATCGACCGCATTATCATCCAGCTCATTAGTAATCTCCTTGGCAAAATCCTGTTTTTGGTAATTGTACGCAAAATCCGCGCCGAGCTCTTTTGCAGTTTCAAGCTTTCGTTGCTTCCCGGCTGTTGTAATGATGCGGGCTGTAAAAAGTTGCCGCGCCAGTTGAATAGCCGCCGTGCCCACGCCGCTGCCGCCGGCATGAATAAGTACAGTTTCATTTTTTTGCAAATTACCCAACCATTTAAGCGCCTGATAAGCAGTTAAAAAAGTTTCGGGAATGGCTGCTGCTTCTTTAAAGGATAGATTTTCCGGGACAGACATCGCCATCTTTTCGGGAACAGTGCAATACCCGGCATAACCGCCGCCCGGCAGCAGGGCAAAAACGTGATCACCGGATTTCCACCTTGTAACTTGCTCCCCAACGGCTTCCACAATGCCAGCCATTTCCAATCCCAAAATATCTGAGGCTCCTTCCGGCGACGGATACTTGCCGGCCCGTTGGTGAAGATCGGCGCGGTTCACGGCAGTAGCCTCTACCTTGACCAGTATTTCATCGACGGCCGGCTGGGGTGTGGGTACTTCCTGAATTTCAAGAGTGGAGTTTTTACCAGGGTTGAGAACTTGAATGGCTTTCATGGTACAGGCCGCGGATTGAGGCGGATTTATGATATTTTTTTTGGTAAGCTAAGTTATAGAATTAAGTTTATCCGGATCTTGCCGGGTATCAAAAACAGATTGAATTTTGATAGTTTCATCTTCAAACTTATAATAAATGCTTATCTGACTGGTTAATACACTCCGCCGATAGTTACCTCCTTTTTGAGACAATGGGAAAGCTTTGGGCTGGTGGGAAAGAAGTATTTCTCTTTGCTGTAGTTTATCTATAAAATGATCAACTTCTTTTTGACTCCAATTTTCTATTAGATAAGCCATAATTTCAGTTACATTTTGTAGAGCCTCATCATTCCAAATAACCTTATAAAATGAATCCATTTAGTTGAGTTGCTTTTCTCGCCGCTTTTGGATCTTTTTCCAAAATTCTTCGCTGGTATAAACCCGGCCGGCTTTAGTATCCTCTTCTCCCCGGCGAATAGATTCTTTAGCGGCTTCGGATATCTCATCCCACCAATCGCCGGTACCTTCGGCACTCTCTTTTAGTGATTGCAGGTTTTTCAACATGGCCAGATCTTCAATTTCGGTAATCCAGTCGATCAACTCTTGTTTATCGATGGTAGTATTCATACCTGTAGGGTTTAATTGCCTTTTGTACAATATAATGTATAGTCAGCTAAAAAATATATTTTTTGTATTTATTCCAGATGCCGAATACCATCCCGTTAAAATCATCAGAGATGTTTGTCATTAACACCGCACCGATATACAGCAGGCAAATCAGGGCCGAGCGGACAAGCAGATCAACATACACATTTAACATAAGCCCGACTTGTGAACTCATCAAAAGAACAGTGGCTCCGATCAGTATAACCGCTGCCATTGATACCTTAAACGGTTGCATATCAAAGAAAACAGCAACAAAAATAACTTTCATCAGGTTGTAGAGAAAAATGGCGGTTGCGGTTCCGATGGCCGCACCCAGAATGCCATAATCAGGAATCAGCAGGTAGTTAAGGGTGATAGTAACGGCGATGAGAAAAAGGGTTGAGTAGAGATCAAAACGATAACGCTCGGAGTTAAGAATGATGGCGCCGTTCAGCCCGGTGGTCATGTCAAACAAGTAGGCCGAGGCAATCAGGATGATGACGATACTTCCGCCGGCGTATTCGGGCGGCAGCAAGCGCATAAGATTATCGAGGTTGGCCAGGATACCACAGAACAGCAGCCCGCCGCCGATAAGCTGGTTCAGGGATGAGCGCTTGTAGATATCATCAATAAGGGCATAATCTTTTTCTTTAAATGCATCGGCAATAATGGGAGAGGAAATATTATAGATGGATTTGCGCGAGATGGTAATGGCGCTGCCCACGTAAAAGGCAATGGCATAAATGCCGGTATCTTCCAGTCCCGCCAGGGCACTGAGCATGATGATATCAATGTTGGCGACGGCGATGGAAGCCACGCCGCCCATAAAAGCAAAGAGCCCGTATTGAGCAATATTCTTCAAAAGGGGTTTATTCAGAAAATAAAAATCCGGGCGCAGGCTGACCTTATAATTTCTGAACAGGTAGATGGTAAGCATGACGAGAATCACCCCGTAATTCAACACAAAAAGGATCATGAACTGCTGAAAATTGATCCACCCTACAAAGTACAATGCGAGAGAAATAACTACTAAAATGCGTGCAAAAACCTCATTCAAAAATGTGGCAGCCACAATGTTTTGCAGCACCTTGATGAAGTTGGTGAGTACGTTAAAGAACAGGGAGAAGAGTACCATGGGCAACAGCAGCAGGTAGTAATTCACCAGTAAACCTGAGTGCTCCTCAAAGTATTGAATGATAAAATCCTGCCCGGCCAGCAGTACAATAGCCAGCAGCAGAAAACCTGTTAGAGGGATGATGAGAATGAGAAATAAAAACCCATGATGATCTTTGACCTCATCATTGAAATAGGGAAAATACCGAATGATGGTATTATCAATTCCCAGTTTTGCAAACTGGCTGGAGACAGCTGCCAGGGATATAATTACCCGTGTAAGGCCGTACTCTTCAGCGGTTAAAATGCGCGGGTACAGCCAAATGGTCACAATAAAACCCAGGGCCACTCCAATATAGGAGACGACCGTACTGCGGACGCTTTGGCGGATAATGATTCCCAACGGATTTATTTTTTTTGGAAGATTAAAAAAAGAAGGTAATAATATTTTTAATCAATCTTGCGCCCGGCGATGTAAACAGTAAGCAAAACAATTATTTTACAAGCGCCAAATTGTTGATACATTAAGCCCGTTATTGTGAAACGGCAGTTGAAATAATAAAAATAGTATCATTAAATCAATACATGAGTATCCCGTTTAACAAACCATATACCGGAACCGAAGAAGAGCAGGCGGTAGTAAAGGCGCTGCAAAACGGTCACCTGCGGGGTGATGGACCGGCCACCAAGCGGGTACAGCAGCAGATGGAAGAGTGGCTGGGTATTAAGCACGTAATGCTGACTACCTCCTGCACGCACGCGCTTGAAATGGCCATGATGGTACTGGATATCGGTCCGGATGATGAAGTGATTATGCCTTCATTTAACTTTGTTTCTTCCGCTAATGCGGTGGTACTGCGGGGCGGTACGACGGTGTTCGCCGATATCAAACCGGAAACAATGAATATTGATCCCGATGACATAGCCCAAAAAATAACGCCAAAAACGAAGGCCATTGTACCGGTGCATTATGCGGGAGTAAGCTGCGATATGGATGCGATTATGGAACTGGCCGAGCAACATGAACTCTATGTAATTGAAGATGCCGCCCAAGCAGTGGATGCCTATTATGATGGCAAAGCGCTGGGCACCATCGGGCACATTGGGTGCTTTAGCTTCCACGATACCAAAAATTTGACCTGCGGCGAGGGCGGCGCATTTTTGACGAGTGATGATGAAATGGCGGCGAAAGCCGAAATCATGCGGGAAAAAGGGACCAACCGGGCGGCATTTATGCGCGGAGAAATTGACAAATATACGTGGGTAAATCAAGGCAGCAGTTATATTCCTTCAGACTTACTGGCGGCCATGCTGGAAGTGCAGCTGACCAAAAAAGAAGCCATCAAACAAAAGCGCAAAGAGCGGTGGCAGCGTTATAATAAAGCTTTAGTATCGCTCGAAGATGCTGGTAAAATTACTTTGCCATCCATTCCGGAAAAGTGCAGTTCCAACTATCATATTTTTCATTTTCTGGCTAATTCGTCCGAAGAGCAGCAGCAACTGCTGGATAAATTTAAAGAGGCGGATATTCCTGCCGCCTTTCATTATGTGCCGCTGCATTCTGCGCCCTATGCCCGCGGTATTCTGGAAAATGAACCAATGCTCTCAAAAACTGCTGAATACAGCAATCGTTTGATTCGTCTGCCGCTGTACCCGGATTTAGATTTAACAGACGAATTTCTGAATCGCATTGTGCAAATTATTGATGACACCATCCCAAACTGACCGGAGACGTCCATGATTTTTATTTTAGGCATTGAGCGGTCGGCCACCACCTGGGTGGCGAATATTCTGGATCATCATCCGAAGACGGACGTCTATATGGAGCCGCTTTCGGGCTTTAATTCTCGGTTTGAGCAGTGGCCGGACCGTTTTACGGAGTTGCAGGAAATCGAAAAAAAGACCCGGTATTTTGAAAAGGAATTTGAAGCGCTAAAGAAGCATCGCCGTTTTTCGTTCACCCTTTTTTCAGAATCTCCAGCGGCATGGCGACGCGATCTTAAATGGGCTGACTTTTTGATCAGGAAAAAGTTGGCGACTGACGCGGTTAACGATTTTTATGAGCTAAATTTTCATCGTAAAAGCCGTGAAATTCAGGTTGATAAAAATCCGCCCTTGCAGACTGTTATTAAGGAGGTGCGGTTAAATTTCAAGGCCGATTTGATTCCATACCTTGATGAGCAAGCAAAAGTACTGGTGACTATTCGCGAGATGGCTTCCTGCGTGCGATCGGTGATGGAGCAGATTAAACAAGGAAATCTGGTTGAACTGGAACGTGATTTAAATCAAAGATATGGAGCAATATCGGCTCAAACCATTTGTGACTACTGGTTTGAGAGTTACAGCAGCTTAATCGAAACGCTGCAGAATCAATCCGTTTCTCATAGAATTGTAAGCCATACTGATTTACTGAAAAATACAGCACAAACCGTAGATGATATGCTTGCATTTTTAGGTTTGGATATATCACCGGGAGTTCGAGAATACTTGTGTCAATCGAATCAACCGGGGAGCGGGAGGCACAGCACCCGGCGAAGCCGCACAGAACTGCTGGGCCGCATGCAGGAAGATCAAAACGCGATTTACCCACAGATGGAAGAGCAGCTTGAAAAGATTCGTAATCATTCAGTATTAAGCAATTTCATAAACGTAGAATGAAAAAAACAGTTGCACATACCTCGCTGCACTATTTTGAGCTGAGTGAAAACTGGATTCACACCCAGATTAAGCACCTGAAAGGTTGGGAACGTCTGGTGCTGACCAATGAAACCAAAAATTTGCAAACCGTTGACTGGCATCCCAAAATTTATGAGCGCCGGCGCGTACTGCCGGTTGGTTTTCGTGAATTGGATAGTATCGCCATGAAGCTGATTGGTTATTACCCGAGTTTTTATCATGAGGTGAAGAAAGCAAAAGCCAAGCTCATACACGCACATTTTGGCCCGATGGGCTATTTAAGCATGGGCATTGCCCGAAAGCTGCAGATTCCGCTGGTTACTACTTTCTATGGCTACGATGCATCTGAATTACCACGACAGTCACCTTCCTGGCAGGAAAATTTTAAAGATCTATTTCGTACCGGTGATTGTTTCCTGGTTGAGGGTCCGGCGATGGGCGAAAAATTGGAAGCGCTTGGCTGTCCGTCTGAAAAGATTACTATACAGCGGCTGGGCATTGAGCTGGATGCATATCCGGAACGTGCTTCTAATGCCCGGGGTGAAGAACTTAAAATTTTAATGGTGGGTCGGTTTGTGGAAAAGAAAGGGTTTATCTACGGACTGCGGGCATTTCAAAAATTTTTAGAAACCGGTGGAAAAGGAGCGCTTACCATTGTGGGAGACAGCAATGATAGTGAAGGTTCACAGCGAATAAAGCGGCAAATGGCAGAATTTGTGGAGCAGAATCAATTGCAGGGAAAGGTGAATTTCAAGGGACTTATACCCCTGCAAGAGTTAAAAAATGAATATCCCGGGCACGACGTTTTTCTGGCGCCCAGTATAGTAGCCGAAAATGGCGATGACGAGGGCGGCTTGCCGGTGACCATTATTGAAGCGGCCGCTACAGGCATGGCACTGGTCGGGAGCAAGCACTGCGATATCCCGGAGGTGATTCAGCATAACAAAACCGGTTTGCTGGCAGATGAAAAGAAAGTAGAGCAGTTAGCCGATCACTTGAATAGGTTAGATAGGAATTCTGAACTACGAGCGGAGTTTGGAAAAGAAGCGGCGCGGCTTATTCGCAAGGATTATGATGCCGTAAAGCAAGGGAAAAAGCTGGCTGAAATTTATGATGATTTGTGCTGATAATATCCCTTCCAAATCCACCGCCGGAACGTTACCAGCATCCGGGCTTTTGAAAACTGAAGTGCGAGTAAATAGCCTACACATAACACTGCGGTTCCGGCAATTTTAAAAAATTCACTGAAGAGCTGTGTAGTTTTTTGCATCAATGAAGCTTCTTCCATTTGCAACCTGATGCTTTGTCCCAGTCCCAAGGCCTGTTTTTTTATGTATGCCTTTGTTAAGCGCTGTTTATTCACCCGGTGATAAATAAAAGCTTCCGGCAGGTAATAGATTGCTTCCGAATCGGGCAGGCGCCGGTAAAATTCTTTTTCTTCACTGGCCATCAGCTGTTTTCCTTTGCGTCCCAAGCCGGTATTAAAATTTCCGTATTGCTCAAATATTTTTTTCCGAAAAGCCATGTTGCCGCCAAACGGATACTTCCCGGCAGGATATTTTTTGATGCTATTTCCCAGGTCGTGATGGCCCAGCAGAGGCAAAAGAAAATGAGACATCCATTGCGGGCGGGGGGCATCAAACTGCACATGAATTTTGCCGCCTCCGCCTGAGGCATCGGGGTTATTTTCAAAGAAAGATAACCACGCAGGAATGAAATCGGGCCGGGCGATGATGTCATCATCCAGAAAAAGCAGGACCTTGCCTGTTGCTTCCTCAATACCACGGTTGCGTGCATGCGACAGCCCTTGACTGGTTTCTTTTATATAACGTATTGCCATTTGAGGATGCAATTGCATCCCTTGTTCGGTGACTATTTTTGTATCATCCGTTGAATTATTATCAATAATCAAAACCTCAAATGCGTCCGCATCGGCGGAGGTATCCAGCAAAGAGTGCAGCGTATCGCGCAGGTAGCCGGCACGGTTGTAGGTGCAGATAATAATGGAGAGAAGGGGCGATTCCGCCATTTTAAATGTTATTTTCCAATTTGCAATGAAATAGTGCTTAAAATACGCGTATTTTAAGAAACATTGCCAACAATCAATATCAGCATATACAAATAGTTTATCAGTAGTGACAAACGGCAGCAATCCATTGGTATCGGCCATTATCCCAACGAAGAATCGGGCGTCGTTACTTCATCGGGCAATGGAGTCAGTGGCAAGGCAGACCTATCATCCGATTGAGATTATTGTGGTTGATGACGGTTCAACTGATTCCACCGGGGAGGTAGTGTGGGAGTTTGAGCAGGACAATGATGTAGTTTACATAAAGAATGAGCAATCACTCGGGGCACCCCATGCCCGTAACCAAGGGATTGAGGCAGCTGAGGGAGAATATATCGCCGGTCTTGATGACGACGATGAATGGCATCCGGAACGGATTGAACAATTGATGGACGCCCGCGATGATTCATTTTCATGCGTAACTTCTGATGTGCACATTCAATATGAAAAGAGTGCGGCGGTATGGCATAAGCAAAAAATTATTGATCTGGGCACCCTGTTATATTCAAACCAAGTGGGGAATCAGGTGTTGGTAAAACGTGAGCGATTGCTTGAGATAGGAGGCTTTGACAAACAGCTTGCTGCGGCACAGGATTATGATTTATGGATTCGGCTTTGTGAGACTTTCGGTCCAATCAAAAATATTAAGAAACCGTTGCAAACAATTCATACCGAACATGAAAAGGGACGCATTTCAAATCCAGCATCGCAACTTCGGGGCTACCTGGATTTTTATAAAAAACATAAGCACCGGATGAATACGGACCAGCGCAAGTATCAGCTATATAATATTCGCCGGGCACAGGGCAAGCACGGCGGACTGTTTGATATGCTGGGCTGGGTGCCGCCGGTCTGGTACGCCAAAGAAGCCAAGCGCTGGGTTGCCGAGCGGTTTTTCTGAGTGGGTAAATGCAGGGCTTCGTTATTAACTAACTTGTGCTCTTTGTTTGAGATGAGAACGGTTTTCCAAGGAAAAAATCTATAGTAATCAAATCTTTGGCAATAATAGATGTAACCGTTAAATTTTAGCGACTATTTAATCAAAAAACATTATAGCTATGAAAGAGAAAGCGCGTGAACAATTGGAAAAACGAATTGCAGAACTGGAAGGCTTAATTTCCCGCGAAGGAGTGGGTTCGAGCTACGTGCAAAAAGCCCGGCGTATCCAACGCGACCTGAATATTGCTCTGATGCTTGGAACGGCAACGGCTATTGTGGGTATTGCGGCCTGGGCATTAATGAGCTCTGATGAAGAGTAAAAACTAAGTCCTACAGAAAGAAAAATCCTCTGTAAAATTTTGTGCTAAAGGCTTTGCTAAGCGTCCACGCTTAGCACCTTCCTCATTCAAGCGTGGACGCTTTAATGAGCCATTATTTTTTAAGAATTACTTTGAAAACGCTTTCGTCGGTAGGTCACACCGATTACCCCAATCCCCAGGCAAAGCAGAAGGGCGTGACCAATCCACGAAAACAGATTGCCCCAATAAACTGAAGCCGGTTCAAAGGTAAAGGTAATTTCATGTTCTCCTGCAGGCACCTCAATGCCGCGCAGCACAAAGTTTGTTTTGTAAATTTTAGTCGGCTTGCCATCAATTTCAGCCTCCCAACCGGCGGGATACCAGATTTCACTCAGTACCATAAAACCGGGAGAACTACGTGTTGTGTTGAGCGTAATTTTATTGGCTTGGTATGATGTAACCTGTACCTGCGCTGAAGAATCGGCTTGGGCTATCGGTTTATCCGAGTTTTCTACAACCGCCCATTCGGCCGGATTAAAGGATGCACTGTTCAGCCGGTCAACGGCTGCTTGCGGGGATGATACCGTTACGACCGAATCAACGAAAAAGGCTTTGGGCAGCACATCAGTATTTTCCATCACTACCTGGTTATTTTGGCTGTACACCTGCTCCATATTCGGGAAGGGGAGTGGCCGGCTAAAGGTTACATATTTCACATTCAGCATATCCAGTACCGGCATATTAATGGAGCCTTGCTTCATCAGTACAGCATCAACTAAATCC
>Ga0136604_1001189_pt1 | contig 11885 bp, 11 predicted proteins | sample AntRauFillE10628_FD_104928 | JGI IMG/M metagenome (GOLD analysis project Ga0136604, IMG submission 104928) | Saline lake microbial communities from Rauer Islands, Antarctica - Metagenome Filla E10 #628 | ecosystem: Environmental > Aquatic > Non-marine Saline and Alkaline > Saline | place... | reverse complement strand
TCTCTAAAGTCCATAGGTAAAGTATGGAGCAAAAAACAAGGATGGCCTATACACACCGGGCCAAACAATGTTTAATTACCTCAAATTTAGCTAACCTTACGATCTAACCTTATGAAATTAAAGCGATTTTAAAACTGGCTTAGAGCTCAAAGCTCACCACCAGTTCAATCGTCTACTTCACTTTCGCTAAGGCCTGCTCTAAATCACTGATCAAGTCTTCAACATTTTCAATTCCGGCCGAGTAACGCACAAGGCTCTCAGGGATCCCTGCTTGAGCGCGTTCTTCCTCGCTAAGCTCGACGTGACTCGTAACCTTAGGCGGCCCAACTAAAGTCCCCACAGATCCAAGACTTGCCGCTTTATGGGCAAATTTCATAGACTCTAAAAGAGTCACCACTTTATCAAACCCACCTTTAAGTGAAAAACTCATCATCCCACCAAAACCAGTCATTTGCTCTTTGGCCACGGCGTGATTCGGGTGTTCTTTAAGACCAGGGTAAAAAACTTTATCTACTTTTTCATGGCCATCTAAGTATTCAGCAATCTTCTGAGCATTCTCATTATGTCTTTGAATTCGAAGCTCCAACGTCTTCATCCCTCGCATAATCATATAGGCCGATTGAGGATGAAGAGTTGCGCCTGTGATTTCTCGGTAATGAAAGATCTCATCGATCCATTTTTTTGAGCCACAGGCAAGGCCACCCATAACATCAGAATGACCATTAAGATATTTTGTCGCACTATAGACTACAATATCAGCACCAAGCAAAAGAGGCTTTTGATTGATGGGAGTGGCAAATGTATTATCCACTACGACAACTGCACCCACTTTATGTGCCGCCTCTGAGAGTCGCTTAATATCAACAATCTTTAAGGTAGGATTTGTAGGAGATTCTAAATAAAGGACCTTACAACCTTTTGCCACCTCTTTTTCGATAGCATCAAAATCACTCGTATCACACATACATACATCGACATTTAATTTTGGTAGAAAATCGATAAAAATCTTATTAGAGCCACCATAAGTATCCTTGATGGCAACAACCCTGTCACCTGGTTTCAAAAGGGTAAAGAGAGTATTACTGATCGCGGCCATTCCTGTAGAAAAACTTGTGGCCTCTTCTGCTTCATCAAGAATTCGTATTTTGTCTTCAAGAACACGAACACTTGGATTGGTGTTCCTCGAGTAAATATGTCCCGCTTTTTTTCCAAGAGCAACGTCAAACCACTCGTCCATATCTTCATAACCAAAGGTTACAGAGTTATAGACGGGAGGACAGATGGCGCCTTGATCAAAAAGCGTTTCCTCGCCTGCCCAAATGGACTGTGTTCCTAGTTTCTTGTTCTTTGTCATACTCATAAATTTCCTTCTGTCGTTGAATAAAATAGAATTATATCTAGCTCAAGTATTTATCTAGAATCGCGCGGTATATCGCTGCTCCTCTAGGAATTATTTCATCTGGATAATCGTAATCGTTGTTATGGAGTTGCGGGTGATCTTCACCTGAGCCAATTCCAAAAAAGGCGCCTTTATATTTTCTCGTATAGCGACCAAAATCTTCAGACCAACGAAATGGCTCATCAAGCATTTCGTATTCAAAACCCTCAAACTCTGCGACATCGATCAAATCTTGGACGGCATCATCGTGGTTACGAGTTACGGCAAACTCCTCTTTCCAAGCTATCTCAAAGTCTAGACCTACAGCTTCAGCTAACTTCTGGGCACGATCGTAAAGCAAGTATTTCATCCTCTCCATATCTTCATCATAATTTGCACGCAAGATTCCCATGACATTGGCCTCACCTGGGGCGACACCAAAGTTAGGGCCAAACTCAGTACTTCCGACCTGGGCAGAGCTCACTGTAGCAATGACTTTGTCGAGAAAAGGATAATCCATGGGCCCATTTAAGCTCTTAACGTATAAGAGTAATTCTGCCACAGACTGAGTTGGGTTAATGCCAAATTGAGGATAACTTGAGTGCGAGGTACGCCCCGTGAAGCTAATGATAAAGCCTACTGAACCAGAACAAAAAAGTCCTTGTCGAATCAACATCTTTCCTAGAGGTGCCTTTGGGATATTATGAAAGCCAAAGATGTAGTCAGGTTCAAGGGCAGAAAATCGAGGATCTTCCAAAAGGGCCTTTGCACCTGTTCCTGTTTCTTCTGCAGGTTGAAAAAGTAACACAGCAGTTCCTCTTTTTATTTTTTCGTTATGTAAAGAATGGCCCACTGCTACCATTGTCGCCATATGCCCATCATGACCACACATATGTGAAACGCCATGACGAGTGGATACATGTTCAAACTTATTCACCTCATCAATCGCCAGTGCGTCGAGCTCACAACGTAAAACAACCGTTGGTCCTTCCTCTTCACCGCGGTAGACCGCACAGACGCCAGTTTGCATGACACCAAGGCCTGTTATAATTTCATCTGGAAGCGTTCCTACAAGGGAGCCTTGTATAATTGTGGCCGTATCGTGTTCGATCTCAGAGAGCTCGGGATATTGATGAAGATAACGCCTAAAATCTGCAATCTGAGACCAATCGATATCTAGTGATTCTTGAACGAAAGTCTTCATATTCCAAACCGTCCATGGTGAGATGATGATATAATGTAGGGTTTCACTGCTGGAATCCTCTTTTAAAACGCTAACCTAGCTGATTATGAAAATCAATACTAACGCGAAGCATTTTTCCTAACTAAAGTATATAAATACTTTAGGCTCAAAATCAAAAGACATCCAGGGTTTTTGATATACCTTTTTCAAAAAAGTCCTAACTGTTCTGAATTGTCTATAAGCTCTTTTCTCGTTTTCTCAAGACCATGATCTAGATACTGCGCAAGCTCGGGAGTCAATATATTATTTGGCTTGTGAAAAATGAAAAAACAATTTGTTTTATTTTCATATTCAGATAAGGCTTTCTTCCACCATAACAACCTCATCTCATCTGTACTTTCAACGCCATCAGATAGATAGCGTACAAGAAATTGTGGCCCACTTGAATTGAGATGAAATAAATCGCGCCGTTGAGGCGTATCAGTGACAACAAGACCTATCTCTCTCTGACAGAGGTATTGATAGAGTCGCTCCCGCAATCCTCGAGATTCAAACCAAGAAGAGTGGCGAAGCTCGAGACAAATTGGGAAACCTTTAGGGATCTGCTCCAAAAAAAGAAAAAGGGCCCTTCTATGTTCATATGAAAAAGAAGAGGGGAGTTGCAAAATAGTTGTCCCAAGATGGGGATTCAACAACTCCATGCTTTCAACGAAGCTTTTAATCTCTTTCGAAGATGCCTGAAGTTGGAGCTCGTGAGTTAAGCGCTTAGGCCATTTAGGAAGAAATTTGAAATGAGCACCAACTTTCTCTTTCCACCCCTCGAGAGTTCTATGCTCCACTGACGCATAAAAAGTGGATGAAACTTCGACACAAGAATAGAGCTTAGCGAAGTGTTCAAGAAAGTCTTGAGGTTTGAGATCTTTTGGGTAAATGATCCCCTTCCACTCGGGCAACCCCCATTGAGGCAGCCCCAAAGAAAGACCGATATTTTTAGATTCTTGAACCAGGGGGAAAGGAGATGTCTTTAAAAAATCAAAATCTTCAAATATTCCGGCCCCAAACTCCATCTTAATGCTCTAAAAGAGACTCTAGTTTTTGAATCAATTGGCCATCCATCGGATCGACGTCAGGGAAAAATCTTTCAACCACTTTTCCCTTTTTATCGAGAAGAAATTTTTCAAAATTCCAATGAATTTCATGATCTTCACCAGTGATCAAACCTTTGCTCGAAAGGCGCTCTTCTAAGTCAGAAGACTTATTTTTAGTCGCCTGCTTTTTTTGATGAATTAATGCTTCATAAAGCGGGTGGATCCCTTCTCCCTTCACCACAATTTTAGACACAACAGGGAAACTTACACCGTAATTCAACTGACAAAACTCCTGAATCTCGGTGTCAGTTCCGGGCTCTTGAGACAAAAACTCATTGGCCGGAAAGCCAACAACGAGAATGCCTTTATCTTTGTATTTTTTGAACAGCTTTTCTAATTTCTCGTATTGAGAGGTCAGTCCACATTTAGAGGCCACATTGACAAGTAAATAAACCTTAGCATCGAAATCTCTCAAACAAGCTTTTTTTCCGTCGGCGGTGCTAAAAGATATATCTAGATTTGATTCATTCATCACTTACTCCACCGTAAAACCAGCATTTTCCTTTATTTCTCCAAATAACCAGAGAGATCATCGGCATGCTCTTCTTCCATTTTAAGGATATCCTCCAACATACGTCTTGTCGTTGCGTCGTCGTTACCAATCCACTGAATCATTTCCGAGTAGACCTCGATAGCGACTCGCTCTGCAACCAAATTTTCTTTGATCATATCGATGATGTTTTCCCCATCAAAATAGTCAGCGTGTGCTCGCGTGAGTAAACCTTTGGGGTTGAGATCAGGCTTTCCACCGAGCTGAGTGATGCGCTCACTGATCCAATCAGCGTGTTGCTGCTCTTCGTTGGCATGAGTTAAAAATTCTTGAGCAATAGGCTCTGCATTCATCCCAGAGGCCATAAAATAGTTATTCTTATAGCGAAGGGTACAAACAATTTCCGTGGCCAAGGCTTGATTAAGAACCTTGATCACTTCTTCTTTATCTGCACGATAAGCCTGAGTCATGGCACCTTCGTCCATCTCAGCACGGGCACGTTTTTGAATCGTTTCAAGGTCTATTTTAAATGTATCTTTAGTCATATCGATATCTCCTGATTAATAAGAATATATTTTTTTATGTTAGAACAATTTAATGAGCTTTGACAAACAAAGCACCTTAACTTTAATGCCGCGTCAAACCAAACGCTTTTACGTTCTTTTATTTACTTGTCGATATAACAAAAATGAACTGTAGAACAGCTTATTGTCTTTGAAATATTTGGATACGATACATCTGTACAGTCTCATTTTCAATCAAATCGACGTACTGAGAGGTAATGTCATTATAACCTTCAGTACTAACTTCTGGAATTCTTAAATAGCTTCTTACAACGACAATCCCGCCCTGAGAAATGGAAGGTTGTATTCGTTGAAGAAAGTTCTTCTCATCGGGGCCACGGAAATACGAAGGGACATCACTCAAAGAAATAAAGTCTACAGAATTCTTTTCTTTTTTCTGGATGGTTGAAATTATATCATCTAAATCGTAGATAATATTAAAAGGTCCTTCTCTATTAAACTTTTCGTGCAAGAGGTCGAAGGTTTCTTCTTTTGCCTCGACAGGATTACCATCCTCGTGTGCAATCTTTCCATAGAAACAAAGATTCAGAAAAAAACTTTTGCGTGCTATCTGCTTAGTAAAGAGGTGGTTAAACGCATTAAAATAGTATTGAAAATGACTTTCACTTACACTTTTCTCTATAAAATGTCCTTTATACAGGAGAGCATCAAAGACTTTTTTGTTTCCCAACAAGATAAGTACTAATTTCCATCTGAACATGGGAAATGACTTCCTATAAAACTCAGCTTGCTTATCAATATCGTGAAAAGAAAAAATTTTATCATAATTCTTGCCCATTATTTTTTTGCAAATAATAGAAAAGACTTTAAAGGTTTTTTCCCACTTTCCTTTGTATAACAAAGATCCCCAATTACTGTGTTCAAAAATGTTGAGGAAATATTTTTGAACATCTGACTCTAGATCTAAATTATAGAAAAGCGATTTCCTATGAAAAGAATAGTCATCATCCCCAAAGGGTGCATACCCCCAAAATTGCAAAAAATCATGATAAGTCAGATGCTTGTATGTGGCCTGTCTAAGTTTTGCTATGTTCTGTTGTTCTTTTGAAAGATCTGCACAAGTAAGCTCTTCGCAATCATAAGCAAATAAAGGAAGGCAGCGGCCTCCACTCCCTGTCACGGATACAATCTTTTTTGCTTTACTTTTTTTTATTAACGCCATCTCAAGCGAAGTATCTTCATTACCTAGAGAATAATTAATACCCTGAAAGTAGTCGTGTTTACTCATGTGCAATCCTTTTCGCCTCTTTTGCATGCTCCACACAAAGCTCGAATTCCTGATCACTTATTTCACCGAAATGTCCCATAATGCTGGCAAGCCTAACTCCATGGTCTTTGGCCATCCTGTCAATTTCTATCACTTTTTTGTAATCAATATTTTTAGAAAGAGTAAATGGCTCGAACCGGCCCTCCATGGCCAAAAGAGCAGTTTCTGCCAAGCACGCATAAACAGCGTCACCTTCTAGACCAATATCAGTTCTCATTTTAAGGTTCTCTCCGGGTAGATAAACTTCACCACTTGCGATAACCATGACATCAGGTCTCTTTAAAGTATCCTCGTTCGAAATATCAAAGGGGCGACTAACATCGCATATGACTGCCCCCGGTTTAACCTTCATGATGTCGAGAATTTTTTTACCTTGAGCACTTGTTGATGTAATAATAAGATCACACTTTGAAAGAAATTTGTCTGGAGTAGTGGAAAGCTGTACTTCACATTTAGGTGAGATGACATAAATTTCTTCTTTTACTTCTAAAAGTTTATGAGCTCTAGGGGCAACTAGAAATACCTTTTTCCATGATTTAGAGAGAACTTTTGCAATCGCGGCCCCTATGCTACCCGTTGCACCAACAACCATAACTGAACCTTGATTGACGTCACTCTTCTTATGCACTAAATTCATTTTTTTAATAGCTAATTCTGCTGCCCAAATAGTGGAGGCCGCAGACAAGGAATTACCAGTTGTTACAGGTATGGGGCTTTGATTATTAACAGTCACACCCGCATCACCAATGATCTTCGTATAAGCACCAAGGCCTAAGATAAGAGATCCATGCATGTGGGACTGATTTGCAAGGCGAAGAAGTTTTCGATACATAACGTCAGGATGTGTTTTGACCATTTTCCGTGGAGTCTCCAAAACGGTGTAAACAAGCCCCTCTACTTCTTTGCCTGTTTTTTCACTTTTTATCCCTTGTATCTTACCCCAATAAAAGCCTCTAGATAAAGACATTAAGTTCTCTGTGACTCCTTCCAAAGCACCTGAATAAGGCTCAAGCCACTTGAGGGCCGGATATTTAAAGATTTGTTTCGCACTTAATGGGTGAACGATAAAAGCAAATTTCGCAATACCGTCAAACTCAGATTTTTCTGAAATCGTTACTTTTTCGGCCTTAAGGTCGAGGGTATCAATCCAGCTTAAAATATCATCGGCTTCAAGTGATGACGTTGAGTTAAACGCTCTCAATAAAGCCTCATATACAGCGTAACTAAATTGCCCTCTTTTATCTTTGATACCCAAACACGCTAAAACATCAGTCACTCCAGCCTTAATCAGTCTTTCTTTCAAATGAGAGGGAAGGTAGTCGAGTATAAGACTCTTTCCTTTCAAGTGAGCAAGATCCATAAGTTCGAGATTTGAGGCATTGCCGACAAATACCTGAGATTCAAAGAAACTTTTCAAGTGAGCTGGTAACTTTTTTTCTTTTTTAAATTCTGCTACTTTTCCTGCTTTCAGAGGTAAACGCTTAAATAGAAAACCGGTATTTTTAACAAATTTCTCTAACTGATCTTTGCTATTTAGATTCATTGGCAATTTTAAGTAATAATATGGATCGGCCAGTATCACTTGATTGTTCATTTCCTGTATAACATCGATCATTGCTAAGTTACTAGCACCGGAGTAGAAACCGATTTTCTTTCCTTTGAACGGAGAAGGAGCGTTTAAAATATACCTCCTCAATGCCCAAGGAATGTATACATCTTTCAAAGTCTGTCCATCTTGGATTGGCGTGATTTCGCTCATATTTTTGATTTTATGAACTTCTGGATGCACAAAAACACCATCTTTATGTGGAATACTTGGAGGTAGACCTGCCAAAGCGATAGCATCGCACTTACCATCATATGTAGAAATTAAATTCTTTAACAGTTCAATATCTTTATTTGCTGAGAAATGTGAGAGCCTAACGCTTTCACCTGAGAAGTTAATAGTCTCTTCGCGAGTATGTCCCATTTCAGTAAAAGAGATTGATATAATATGCTTAGACACTTTTTAGACCTCTCTCTTCTTTTTAAAAGTCTTATAGGCACTTGTAAAAAATATGTCTTTAAATTCTTGGTAACTGATGTCTTCCAGGTCAAATCCCTTTAGGTTTTCTACCTGGCTTCGGTCATAGCTAACTTTAGAGTAGGCGTGCTCCATCAACTCAACAGGGAGTTGTATTGTTTTAAAGATAATCTTATTAAGTGGATTCTTAGGTAAAGGATAAACTTTAATTTTTAGGCCAAGATATTCAAAGGCGTCGTCTACAAATGTTTTCAGCTTAGGGGGATTTTTACCTACTACGTGAAAACATCTTAACTTCTCCGAGTTATTAGATAGGACCGTTTTTGCGATAAACCTTGCGGCATAATCTACTGGGATGATAGGGAAGCTCGCAGATGGGCTGAACGGGAATGGTATTTTTTTTAATTTACCAAGATCTATCTTTGAATCGAGTCTTGCTAAAGATCTTAGGAAGTAATAAGGTCCATCAACCTTTTCAAACTCTCCTCTTTTTGAATCTCCTACGAGGATACCTAATCGGTGAACTGTAAGAGACTCAAAGAGATGCTCATGCTTTCTAACTGCTAACTCTGCCTCAAATTTCGTTGAAGCGTAAGAATTGTAAAAATGTTGCTGTTTATTTAGCTCATTTTCAAAAAAAATTCCCTCATGATCTCCCACCACTGCAATGGTACTTATATAGTGAAAATCTATATTTTTTTTTGTTTTACTTACTAAATGTAACATGTTTTGTGTTCCAACTACATTATGTATAAAGCTATCTGCCCGGCTTGCTTCAAGGTCATACCTGGCCGCTGCATGGATGACACAATCAACAGTTTCAAGAATTTTCTTGCTGTCTTCAAAGTGTAAAAAAATCTCAGGATCAGTTAGATCTCCTTCCATAATTGTTAGTTCTTTTAAAAATGAATGAAATTTATTTTTAATTTTATCAATACTGCTAGATCTGCAAATTAAGAAAATCTTGTGACCCTGACCGCACAAAAGTGGGAGCAAGTGTGTTCCTAAAAAACCACCAGCGCCTGATATTAAGATATTCATGAAAAGAGGCCATTACTAAAGTGCGTTAGCGTATTATCTTTTTGTGAAAAAACCTTGAGCCCTTTAGGTACGACAGAAATATTAAACTCCTTAGAGGAGTTAAAAGTCTCGCCATCTCCAAAGCACTGAGCATCTTTAGAAGAATGATTTTTAATCCGAATTTTGCTTGTTTCAAAGCATATACAGTCAGGGTTATTAAGAGGTGTTCCTCCCGTAGCCATTTTTGTAATAAACCTAATGAGAGAGCCTCGAGTTTGATGCTTTAAAATCATGACATTGAATAGGCCATCAGAGTTATTTGTCTGAGGTGCAATTTGAAAGCTTCCTCCTAGATTTGGCTGATTACTAATGAATACACCAGGACTTTTAATACGCATTTTTTGACCGTTTGCTTCGATCTCAAAATCATAGAGATCAAATTTTGTACTGAGAAGTTCTTGAGCGATGAAAAATTGATATATCTTATCACCTGAAAGCCTCATGACACTCTTGAATAGGGGAATTTTTTCTCTCAAATAATTAATTTTTTCGCCTACAGCGCCCCCGAGACCCAGCCCGCCATTTGTCGCCATGAACTGACCATTTATATCTATAAGGTCTATCTTTTGAAATTTCTCCTGTCTCAGGGATTGGATGGCATTTCTAATATCTTTCAAGCATCCCATTTCCGATGCCAGGTCGTTTGCAGTTCCCGCCGGAACGAGAAGAAGCCCTATGTTATTGCAGGACATTTTTTGAATAAGTGTATTGACCGTGCCGTCTCCTCCAACAGAAACGACGGCATCGACCTTATTCTCGATATCTTGATCTAAAGAGTAGTCGAGCTCTTGGCGGCTCCAGGGACTTCGATAAACCAACTCGCTACGAAAGAGTGCCTGATTCAGCTGATTTTTCCAGTACTCACTATGCCCATTAGAGGCGCGAGGGTTAAGATAGACACTAACTGTCTGTACGATATTAAACTCCTTGAATTCGGACATTTTATACTCATAAAATAACATATGCTGCTCAATAAACACGGCTTTTGCGCATAGCGCTGTAATCTTTACTCTGTAGTACTACATTTCTCTAAAAACGTGTCAAAATAACAGCTACATAAAAACTTTTTGGTTGATATTTATGAAAACACTCGTCGTTACAAGTCAGGTTACGTATATGCCTGAAAATTACGAACATACCTTAAAAGAGCTACTGAGCCTTTGCCATGATTCAATCGCAGGCTTTGTTGTTATAAATAATTTAAATTCAAAAACTGTAAAAAGCGGCGCAGGCTTATTCTTTTGTGGAGCACGGCGAACAGGTCTCACAATGTTTAAAAACATATTTAAGCTTCCCTTAAAACGTCGTCAAAAACTCTTTACTGATCTTGGCCTCCCTGTCTTATATGAAAATACTATGAACTCTGCTTCTATGATTTCCTATATCAAAGAAAATAAAATTGACCTGATCATCAATATGAGAACTCGGTGTATTTATAAGAAAAAGGTTTTAAGAACTCCTCTCATTGGCTGCATTAACATCCATCACGGTCTATTGCCGACATACAGAGGAACTCTTTGTGATCTTTATGCATTGTTTGAAGGACGTGATGCAGGTTTTTCTATACATGAAATGACACTAAAGGTAGACGACGGGAAAATATTAAGTGTTCAAAAAGTATCACGCGGTGACAAAAACTATCAAGACTACTTAAGAAAAACGGCGAAGTTTGAGGCAAAAGCACTCGCTGAAATCATAAAATATGCTAAAAAAAACCGTAGTTTGCCTGATGGCATAGTCAACTATTCAGATGAGTCCTTCTATAGGAAAACACCTGGTCCAAAAGAGATACGAGAATTTGTAAAAGCGGGGATGATTCTATGAATAAGAGTCTCCAAGTCTATACTGGTTCACCTGGAGTAAAAACTGATTTCTCTTTACTGATCAACAATCTATCTGAATCTTTGTCTAAAAATCCTACTCTCGCAATGGCCTACTCTTTTGGTTGCAGACAAGCACTTTTGGATGCAAGTCATAAAAAAAATGAGTCTCCTCTTATTCTCATTGCGCCCTACCTTTTTCCTACGAATTCTCCCTCTCTTATAAAAAAGGCGGTTCTTAGAACACCTCTACTGGGAGACAAGGTTTTAAGCTTGCTAGGTCCTAAATCAATTAAACAATTTTTAACAGATTCTTCACATCCTGCACCTGTAACTCAGGCCTACAGAGATCAGTCAAAACTCTACTTGGCCCCAAAATTACTAAAAAAATCTATATTAGAAAAAGAGGTGTCAGACACTGAGTTAGCACAGTCTCTAAAGTCTATTCATACAAATAAAAAAATATGTCTAATCAGAGGAGAGAATGACAAGACATCACCTTTTGAGGAGCAGATTAAACCGATATTGGAAAACCTTAACATTCGTGAATTTATCATTCCGAATGCTGGACACGCATTGATTTGGACTCATCCGAAAGAAGTAGCAGAAATCATAAATAATTACTTGGAGAAATTTTATGAGTAAAATTGGTTATAATAAGGGGCTTAGCGCCAGAAATAATGTGGCCACATTTTTGTCAGAGCATGCTGTTAACTTTCCAGAACGGCCGGCACTGTCATGGGTTCCCTTCGAAAAGATGATTCCTGATGATTCAAGTCCAAAGTTTGAGCATGAGAGTATAAGTTTTAAAGAATTAAATCATGTCGTTTCTGTTCTCGGTGCATCTTTCAAAAAACTTGGTATTTCTAAAGGCGACAGAGTTATTGTTTTTATACCTATGTCCTTACACCT
>Ga0136604_1001186_pt1 | contig 11899 bp, 8 predicted proteins | sample AntRauFillE10628_FD_104928 | JGI IMG/M metagenome (GOLD analysis project Ga0136604, IMG submission 104928) | Saline lake microbial communities from Rauer Islands, Antarctica - Metagenome Filla E10 #628 | ecosystem: Environmental > Aquatic > Non-marine Saline and Alkaline > Saline | place... | reverse complement strand
TATTATGGGCCGCAAAACATTTGATTCGATCTTTGCCCGCCTTGGAAAACCGCTTCCGAACCGCACAAACATCATTATCACGCGCCAAAACATTCAAATTCCCGGCGTAATCGTATGCCACGATATCGAAAGCGCCGTTGAGCAAGGCCGCGCAGAAGCCGAACATGATGATGCCAACACAGATAATGAAATTATTATTGGCGGCGGCGCAGAAATATATCGTCAGGCCCTGCCATTTACAGATCGCATTTATCTAACGCGCGTTCACAAAGATGTTGATGGCGATGCATGGTTTCCGCAAATCCCGCCAGAAGAGTGGCAGGAAGATGAAAAACAGGATTTTGAAGCGGTTGAAGGACAACACCCCGCCTATAGCTATTCGTCTTTAACGCGCATATAATCCTGTAACTTTTCCGCGATATTTTTCATCACATCCTGCTGCGCCAGCGCAGGCGTGCCTTCATCGGACTGAATACGAATATCAAGCTCCAGCGGAATGCTGCCAAGAAAATCACACCCCAGCGCTTTGGCCTCTTGCTCCGCGCCGCCATGTCCAAAGATATGGCTTTCATGATCGCAGTTCGGACACACAAATGTGCTCATATTCTCAATCATACCAATAACGGGCACATCAACGGTCTCAAACATCTTCAGCCCCTTGCGCGCATCCAAAAGCGCAATATCCTGAGGCGTTGAGACGATCACAGCGCCCGATAAAGGCACTTTTTGCGCAAGCGTTAACTGCGCATCGCCTGTTCCGGGGGGCATATCAACAATCAAAACATCCAGCTTATTATCCATCGTGCCCCACGCTACATCACGCAGCATTTGATAAATGGCCGTTTGCACCATCGGGCCGCGCCATATCATCGGGCGCTCTTCCTCGATCATAAAACCAATCGACATAACCTTTAGGCCATGTATTTCATGCGGAATAAGTTGATTGTCCTTGTCCAGATCAGGTTTTGTGTTTGGCAAACCAAGCATACGCGGCGCAGAAGGGCCATATATATCAGCATCCAAAAGTCCGCACGATAAGCCTGCGTTTGACAACGCAACCGCCAGATTGATAGCAATCGTTGATTTACCAACGCCGCCCTTACCCGATGCCACCGCGATAATATGTTTTATGGGCAAGGATAAACGCGGATTTTTATTCATGCCATGGGGGTCGGGCCCTGCTTGCGAGCCTGATCCCATCGCACTTGCTTGTGCGTTCGAAGCTGCGGATTTTCGGGCTGTTAAAATTGCGGTAACCTTATTGATTCCCTCCACAGATTTCGCGGCATTTTCGGCGCTTTGGCGCAAATCTTCCATTTCCGCCCCGCGCGCCGGATCAACCTCCAGCGTAAATAATGCATGTCCATCTTTGACCTGCAGCCCCTTCACCAGACCTGCTTCCATAATATTTTCATCCGAATCCGTATTGGTAATATTTGACAAAACCTTCTCAAGTTCTGTCTGTAATAGGTCATCTGAGGGAGTTTTCTTTTTAATTGTCCTAAACACTGTTGCCTTCTTCGCTAAAAAATATATTGTATTTACTGTGTAATTAACTGGCACTCATGCATATAAAAAGCAAGGATTTTGATAATTATGGGTAACGATAATAAATCAGGTAACGGAAAAAACCCTTGGGGTAGCAGCGGCGGAGGCAACAACGGTGGCGGCAATGGCGGCAATCCGTGGGGCAATGGCCCGCATGGTGATCCCAATATTGATGAAATGCTACGTCGCGCTCAGCAAAACTTTCGGCAAATTATGCCTGGCGGTTTCGGCGGCGGTAAAATCATTGGACTGATTGTTGTCGGCCTGATTTCCCTCTGGTTCGCCAGCGGCTTTTATATTATCGAACCCGGCTTCCAAGGCGTTATCCAGCGTTTCGGCGCGTGGGATCGCACCAAAGTCGAAGAAGGTCTTGGATACCGCTTTCCGGCGCCAATTGAAACAATTTCAAAGCTGAATGTATCCGAAGTGCGTAAAATGGAAATCGGTTTCAACGAAATGTCAAACCGCGGACAATCTGTGCGCCGCGACGTGCCGGAGGAAAGCCTTATGCTAACCTCTGATGCAAATATCGTAGATCTTGATCTGGTTGTACTATGGACGATCAAATCCGCCGAAGATTATCTGTTTAATATTCGCGAACAGGAAAACACGATCAAGAAAGTGGCAGAAAGTGCCATCCGTGAAGCTGTTGGTCAGGCTCCAATGTTTGAAATCATCACAACAGGCCGTGACGCTGTAGCGCAAAAAGTAAAACGCATCATGGAAAAAAACCTGGATGATTACCAATCCGGTGTCAATATCAGTCAGGTTTTGATTCAGGAAGCCGAAGTGCATCCCGATGTACAAAATGCTTTCCAGGACGTTCAGTCCGCAAAGCAGGACGCCATTGATATTCAAAATGTTGCCAAAGCATACAGAGAAGATATTTTGCCCAAAGCACGCGGTGAAGCGATACAGGTCATACAGAAAGCCAAAGCATACAGAGAGTCAAAAATTGCGCAGGCAGAAGGTGACGCGCAACGCTTCGAAAAAGTTTACCAAGCGTATTTGACAGGTAAAGAAGTCACGAAAAAACGTATGTATCTGGAAACAATGGAATCCGTTCTCTCAAGCGCCGAGAAGATTATTATTGATCAAGGTTCAAATGGAAATGGACAGGGCATCGTGCCTTACCTTCCGCTGGATCAACTCGGCACAAAAAGAAGATAAGATTTATAAAAAATAAAAAATACGATTTATTACAGACTATTGAAAAAAGGTATTGAAAAAATGAGAAACTTTGTTGGTATATTGCTGATTATATTGGGCTTAAGCTTCCTTGTGGGCAGTCAGGCACTCTTTACGGTTGATGAAACCGAGCAGGCCATTGTATTGCAACTTGGTCAACCAAAGGGTGATATCCGCCAGCCCGGCATTCATTTTAAAATTCCATTCGTTCAAGACGTCCGCCGCTTTGATCGCCGCATCCTGTCCGTTGATCCGGCGCCGGAACAAATGGTTATTTCCAGCAGTTCCGACAACCCTCTTTTGAAATCAAATTCGGATACTATTGGCGAAGGTGATGCTGTGGATGTGATTGAAATTGTTGACGACGAGGTCAGCGGTGAGCCGATTGTTGTTGACGTGTTTGCGCGTTACCGTATTAGTGACCCGCTTATGTTTATGAAGACTTTGCGGACTATTTCTGCGGCAAATCTGCGTATTGAAACCATCATGAATGACGCAACACGTGCTGTGCTTGGTCAAGCCACAATGCGAGATTTATTATCCGAAGAACGCTCCAACATTATGAATGATATCCGTAAAAGCGTGAATGAAAAAACGAATGAAGATGAACTGGGCGTTGATGTCATTGATGTGCGTATTGTTCGTGCCGACCTGACACCTGCGCTGCGTCAATCCACCGTACAGCGTATGATTTCAGAGCTGCGTGAGCGCGCAACCGAAACACGTGCCAAAGGTGAAGAGCGCGCACTTGAAATTCGCTCTACCGCCGACAAAGAGCGTACAATTTTAATGGCCAACGCACAGAAAGATTCCCAGATTATTCGCGGTGAAGGCGACAATACAGCCATTAAGACATATGCAAATGCCTTTAATAAAGATAAAGAATTTTACAATTTCATCCGCTCACTCGAAGCCTATGAAAACACAATGGCAAATCCGGAAACACGCCTGATCCTTACACCAGACAGCGATTTCTTCAGATACTTTAAGAATAGTGAGCTTAATTAATCCCATTAAGCAACACACTTAGCGCCGCAGAGATTACATACCCCAATCCATGTCCGGATTTTTGGCGTCGCCTGTTGGTCACTACAGATTCTATAATCTCGGCTATTGATTTTAAGCCGTGATCTCCATAAGTTATAAGAAGAAAAAATGATCCGTATGGTCGTTATTATACGTAGGTATAGCGTACCGATTTAAGACAAAACAAAAAGGGACTTTTCAATGCAAAAATCTTTAAACCGTTCGTTACAGTACACAATCGGCATGGCGTTCGTTGTCATTGCCCTCGCTTTGACAGGATTGCAGCCCTCAGCGGCAAACGCATCAAGCACGCTAGGCAGTTTTGCCGACCTTGCGGAAAAGCTTATCCCCACCGTGGTCAATATATCCTCACGTCAAAAAGTCGAAGAAGTGAATACAATGCCGGAAATGCATACTTTTCCGCCCGGATCACCGTTTGAAGATTTTTTCGAAGATTTCCTTGACCGTCAAGGCCAACAAGCACCTGCGATGCCGCCTGCCTCACTCGGCTCCGGCTTTGTTATTGATGCGGAAAACGGCTATATCGTAACCAACAGCCATGTTGTGCGTAATGCCGAAGATATCCGCGTTACTTTTTATGATGACCAGACAGTCGATGCAACGCTCATCGGACATGATTCCAAAACAGATATTGCAGTTTTAAAAGTAGATTCATCTATTGATCTTAGCGCTATTTCATACGGCAATAGTGACAAAATGCGCGTCGGTGACTGGGTTATTGCCATCGGCAATCCTTTTGGTCTTGGCGGCACAGTCACAGCAGGCATTATCTCTGCGCAGCAGCGTAATATTAACGCAGGCCCTTATGATGATTTCATCCAGACAGACGCATCAATTAACCGCGGAAATTCCGGCGGCCCTATGTTTGATACAGACGGCAACGTTATTGGCATTAACACAGCTATCTTCTCACCCTCCGGCGGCTCTGTCGGTATCGGATTTGCCGTTCCCATCAATTTGGCAAAGCCTGTCATTGATCAGCTGATCGAATTTGGACATACACGTCGCGGCTGGCTTGGTGTTCGTATTCAATCCGTCTCCGATGAAATAGCAGAAAGCCTCGGACTGGACAGCGCACACGGCGCACTTGTAGCCAGCCTAAGCGCAAAAGGTCCTGCCGAAAAATCCGGCGTCAAAGCAGGCGATATAATATTAAGCTTTGATGGTAAAGACATCGATGAAATGCGTGATCTGCCGCGTATCGTAGCCGAAACAAAAGTTGGCAGTAGCGTTGATGTTGTTATCTGGCGCGGCGAAGAAGAAATAACCAAAAAAGTTGTCCTTGGCGAACTTGAAAAAGCCGAAGAAACAGGCCTTCTGGCTTCCGAAAGCACACCGGATGACACACCAGAAAATACTCCGGGCACAAAAGTCGAACGCGTCGGCATTACAATCAAAGCCATTGATAAACAAGAACGCGACATCTATGCGATCCGCGATAGTCTTGACGGTATTATTATTTCCGACGTTGAAGATGAATCGGAAGCGGCTGAAAAAGGATTAATTGCAGGGGACGTAATTTCCGAGATTAATCAAAAACCGGTCACATCCGTAACTGAATTCCAAGAGACATTAAGCGCTGCAAAAGAAGCAAAACGCAGCTCTATTCTTCTGCTAGTACACCGCGAAGATAATACACGTTTTGTTGCGCTAGGCATTTCCGAAGAACAAGAGCAGGAATAAAGCAGGCATGAGCACATGAATGACACCATTCATATCGTTCTGGGGCCAACGGCTAGCGGAAAATCTGCACTGGCAATTGATATGGCGCGGGACATGAATGGCGTCATTATCAATAGCGACGCTATGCAATCATATGATTGCCTTCACGTACTCACCGCCCAGCCCGACGCAGAAGAACAAAGCGGCGCGCCTCATAAGCTTTACGGACATGTGCCCCCATCCCATGATTTTACCGTTATAGAATGGCGAGAGCTTGCGGCAAAAGAAATTAAAGCCGCGTTAGATAAAGGGCAGCAGCCGATTATCGTCGGCGGCACGGGATTTTATATCAAAGCGCTCACCGAAGGGTTCTCACCCCTGCCGGAAATTGATGATTCCTATCGCCATAACGCACAAACCCTGTTTCAAGAAAGCGGCGCAGAAAATTTCCATGCCCTTTTGAAAGAGATTGATCCTGTCATGGCTGAGCGCTTGCCCAGCGGCGACACACACCGAATGATACGCGCCTATGAAATTATGGATGCCACAGGCAAAAGTCTGGCTGAGTGGCAACGAGAACCCCTAAGCGGGCCACCATGCGCGGATTGGAATTTTCAGTTTCACGCTATTTTGCCGGACAAAGAAGCCCATATTGCAAAAATAAACAGCCGCATTGAACACATGCTGGAAAACGGTGCACTGGACGAGGTCGACGCTCTTTCCCAGCGCATCCAAAGCGGCGAAGTGCCTGAACAAGCTCTGGTTATCAAAGCCCATGGCTTTCGTCCTTTGCGCGCTTATTTGCGCGAAGAGCAAAGCCTCGAAGAAGCCTTTGAGCACACAGCCATAGAAACGCGTCAATATGCCAAGCGCCAACGCACATGGATCCGCAATCAAATTCCGCAGGAACAATTAACAATCCACACATCCGCCAAACAATAATAACTGGAAATATTAGACTAATAATATTGCGTTTTGAGTAACTTTATTTCAGAAATATTGACACAGCGCAGCATTAGAATATAGATTGAAATCAGTGCCGATCAGGCTTATAAAATGACCTGTAGTGAACGCACCACAATAAAAAAGCACAAAATAAAAAGCACAAGAGAAACACATGAAAATAGCCACAAAAAACAAAAATAAAGTAGAACAAGACAACAGCGCCAATAAACAGCCCACAGAGCAAGAGGCTGCGAACATTAAAACAGGCGCGGAAATTGTTATTCAAGCGCTTATAGATCAAGGCGTTGATACGATTTTTGGCTATCCTGGCGGCGCAGTACTGCCTATTTATGACGAACTGTTTAAACAAAATAAAATCAAGCATGTCTTAGTGCGCCACGAACAGGCTGCCTCCCATGCGGCCGAGGGTTATGCAAGATCAACCGGCAAAGTCGGCTGTTTTCTTGTGACATCGGGCCCCGGCGCGACAAATGCTGTCACCGGTCTGACCGATGCATTGCTGGATTCCATTCCTGTTGTTTGTATTTCAGGGCAGGTTCCGACATTCCTGATTGGCAATGATGCATTTCAAGAAGCCGACACAACAGGCATCACGCGCCCTTGCACGAAACATAACTACCTTGTTAATAGCGCGGATACGCTCGCAGATATCATGCACGAAGCTTTTCACGTTGCGCGCACAGGCCGCCCCGGGCCTGTGGTTGTAGATATTCCCAAAGATGTACAATTTGCATCCGGCACATATAAATCACCCGAAGCAAAACGGTTCCGCGTATATCAGCCGAAAGTTGATCCGGACATGAAAGCCATTGAGCAAGCGACAGAGCTGCTTGCTAAAGCAAAACGTCCTGTTTTCTACGTTGGCGGCGGCGTTATCAATGCAGGTGTTGAGGCTTCAAAACTTCTCATCGAACTTGTGAAACTTACGGGTTACCCAATTACAAATACTTTAATGGGTCTTGGGACATATCCGGCGAGTGACAAGCAATTCCTTGGCATGCTCGGTATGCATGGCACATGGGAGGCAAACCACGCAATGCATCAATGTGACGTTATGGTGTGTATCGGCGCGCGTTTTGATGACCGCGTGACAGGCCGCGTAGAGGCGTTTTCGCCTAACTCCACCAAAATCCATATTGATATTGACGCAAGCTCTATCAATAAAAATATCCGTGTTGATTTACCAATCGTAGCCGATGCCAAGCTTGCCATACAGGCTATATTGAAAACATGGAAAAAGAAAAAATACAAACCGGACGCGGCTGCGCTAAAAACATGGTGGGCACAAATTGAAGAGTGGCGCGCAAAAGACTGCCTTGCCTATCAAAAATCCAGCAAGATTATCAAGCCGCAATATGCACTTGAGCGTCTGCGTGATCTGACCGCAGATATCGAAGATGTTTATATAACGACAGAAGTTGGCCAGCACCAAATGTGGGCTGCGCAATTTTTACCCTTTAACAAACCCAATCGCTGGATGACAAGCGGCGGTCTCGGGACAATGGGCTATGGTTTTCCTGCCGCAATCGGCGTCCAGATGGCACACCCTGACGCGCTGGTGATTGATGTCGCGGGCGAAGCCAGTATTCAAATGAATATTCAGGAACTTGCAACTGCTATTCAATATGATTTGCCTGTTAAAATCTTTATTTTGAACAATGAATGGATGGGCATGGTACGTCAGTGGCAAGAGCTGCTGCATGGCGAACGTTACTCGCAAAGCTACTCCGAAGCACTTCCAGACTTTATAAAACTTGCAGAAGCCTATGGCGGAGTTGGGCTGCGCGCGGATACGCCGGAAGAATTGGATGATGTTATCACCGAAATGATATCAACGGACAAAGTAACAATTGTTGATGTTCGTGTCGATCCAACGGAAAACTGTTTCCCTATGATCCCGTCAGGCGCAGCGCATAATGAAATGATTTTGGCGAGCTCCGATGATGCCATCGACGAAGAAGGCAAAAAACTGGTTTGATCTATGCCGGCATGAAATCTGGTGACTTTATCGCTGGCGGCTGATACTGCGCCACTCTATGTCCGTTAAGAATAAAAAATGTTTTGGCATTCATTTGCGTATCCGGACAAGATTTGTGCCATGTATCGCTGTAAGATTCCATAACGGAAACCGGCAAATCTTGCATGTTTTCGATCACTTGATTCCGAATTTCATAGTGTCCACTCTCAGCATCATACACAAGGTCATGCGTCGTAATTTGCGCCGCATCATAATCCACTTTGATCCACAACAAGCTTTTTGGATATATCTCCTCATCTGCGTTAAGATCCAGGGTAATCATTTCGGAATAATAAAGCGTCTGCGGGCTATCTTGATCCACATAGATACAAGCAGTATCACTGCCAACAACATAATCTCCCAACAAAGCATATAATTCAGATGATAATGTAAGCCCCTCTACTGCTATTGTCTTTTTCAAATTGAGCGTAATATCTTCTCCATCTTTGTCTTTAATAACAAAGCGAGCCTCATCCTCGACTTCTTTCATGATCTGCCCCGGTAAATATAGCTTGTCATCGAACCGTTCCGCGGCGATAGCAGCATCCATTTTTATTTTATTGCTCAGCGCATCTAATAGAGCCGCACCGCTATGCATATTCATGGACGGCACTATGGCGCGAGACTGCGGGTGAGAAAAATAAAGTTCTGCGCGGGCAATTTCGGCCTCGCTTATGGCCTGTGCCTGCTGCTTTTGCTGAGTATTCGTTACTAAATCATGAAAAGTAAGCGCGCTCCATACAGCAAGTAATGCAACTGTGCCATATGACAAAAAGTTAAATAGCTGTTTCATACAGCCTCCCAGATTATTATTTTTTTATATCCCTGTTTTATGCATAGATGATATGAGAAAAATGCGGGCAAGGCAATTAAAATACAAAAAATGCCGAATCTTCCTTGCGTTCAAGCCATTTTATATGCCATCTTGACAAGCTATTTTGACAGGGAATTCAAGCGCTGAGGATATAAGCAGCTAGTTATGAAACCTACTCTTACCACGACAGATAATTTTGAAATTCGCATGGCGGATTTCAAAACGCTATCCGACGCTCTGGACTATGCCGCGCAAAGTGAATGCGGCCTAAATTTTTATGATTCCCGCGCCGCGTTAACGCATGTCCTTACATATTCAGACCTTCGCAAAAAAGCGAAAAACCTGGCAAAGCATCTTTTAAGCCATCCTAATATTTATCGCGGGGACCGTATCTCTATTGTTGCGGAAATGAGCCCGGAATTTGTCACTTTGTTTTTTGCCTGTCAATATGCCGGATTATTTGCTGTGCCGCTTCCGGCTGTGTCCGGTCTCGGAAGCCGCGATGGCTATGAAAGCCAGCTCACGCGTATTATCGAAACGTCAAATGCAAAGATGGCCCTCGGCAGCGCAAAAGTGCAGGACTCCCTGATCAAAGCGACTTCAGATTTAAACGTGCCTTTAATAGGCACTATAGATGATATAACGTCTATTCCGAATACCGGTCCCGATCTTCATCCGCTCAAGGATCATGAACAAAGCCATATACAATTTTCATCCGGCAGCACCCGCAAACCGCTGGGCATCCAGATTTCGCAAAAGGCCCTGATGGCCAATGCCCGCGCCGTTGCACTGGACGGCCTTAAATTCCGCCCGCACGACCGTGTTGCTTCCTGGCTTCCGTTTTATCATGATATGGGGTTAATCGGCTTTTTGATTATTCCGCTTTGCTGCCAGATGTCGATTGATTATCTGCAGACAGACGGTTTTGCGCGCCGCCCGCTTGGCTGGCTCAAAATTATATCGGATAATCGCTGCACCATGGCCTACAGTCCTTCTTTTGGATACGAGCTGTGTTCCAGACGCATGAAACGACAAAAAGATCTGGATCTGGATCTATCTTGCTGGCGCGTGGCAGGCATTGGCGGCGAAATGGTTCAGCCCGAAGTACTGGAGGAGTTTTCAGATATATTTTCCGGACACGGATTTGCTGCCAAAGCCTTTGTCCCAAGCTATGGCCTGGCAGAAATGACTTTGGCATTCAGCTTTGCGCCGCTTGATACAGGCATCCAAATTGACCGCGTGGAAAAAGAGTCTCTGCTGGATCATAATCTGGCAAATCATACAAATGATGAAGATAACAGCCGTGATTTTGCCCTTTGCGGTATTCCGCTTAAAAACCACGATCTTGAAATACGCGATGATAGCGGTAACGTGCTACCCGAACGTCAAGTCGGCTCCGTGGTGATCTCAGGGCCCAGTCTCATGAGTGGTTACGATCTAAACGAAGAAGAAACAAACCGTGTTTTGCTGCTTAATGGCTGGCTGGATACAGGTGATAAAGGATATATGATTGACGGCAATCTGGTCATCACAGGACGCACAAAAGATCTGCTGATTATCAACGGGCGTAACATCTGGCCGCAAGATCTGGAATGGCAAGTAGAGCAGGAAATTGACATCCTCAATAGCCGCGACACAGCCGCCTTCGCGGTCACATCAGACAAAGGCAAAGACGAGGCCGTCATTCTGGCGCATTGCCGTACCCATGATAAAAATGCGCGAAAAAAGTTGCGCAAAGATATTCAGGCTATTATTTTCCGCACATCCGGCATTCATTGCAAAGTGATGCTACTTGCCCCCGGCTCCCTGCCTTTTACGACATCCGGCAAACTAAGTCGCAATCAGGCACGCCTGAACTATATCAAAGGGCGTTATACCGACATCGAAATGCTTGATGACAAGATTGCCACAAAAAACGCAGCTTCGGCATGACACGCCCTGTCCGCATCGGCATTACAGGCGCCTCGGGCTTCGTTGGCAACGCTCTGCTGTCAAAACTAGAGGCCCTTAATTATCAATGCACGGTTCTTCAAAATAAATCCCCAATTCAATGCGCAGATCAGACCCTCGTTATTCAAGGCGGCTTGGGAAACCTAGATTGCGTCGAGAAATTCATTCATGCATCGGACATTATAATCCATTGCGGCGGCGTGGTTGCAGCAAAGAAAAAGGATCTGTTTTTTACCGTCAATACACAGGGCACGAAAAACATAATTGATGCGATGCATGACACAAAGAAGACGGATACGGATAAAAAGATTTTATTTATCTCGAGCCTTGCGGCAAGACAGCCGCGCATATCACCTTACGCAAAAAGCAAAGCCGATGCGGAAATCTGCTTTAACGATCGCCATTCCTTTGGCTGGGACATATTACGCCCGCCCGGAATATACGGGCCGTATGATGATAACACCGCGCCTTTATTTGCCCTGCTGGGTAAACGACTGGCTCTTAAACTTGGCCCGAAAGAGGCGCGTTTTTCGATGATTTACATTGATGATCTGGTGGATGCAATTATATCATGGATCAAAACAGATAATCCCACGCAGCAAATATATGAAATCAGCGACGGCCTTGCGGACGGCTATCGCTGGAGTGCATTTACGCAAATATGCGCAGATCTTTACGATCATAAAATCCATCAAATACAGCTGCCG
>Ga0136604_1001185_pt1 | contig 11899 bp, 11 predicted proteins | sample AntRauFillE10628_FD_104928 | JGI IMG/M metagenome (GOLD analysis project Ga0136604, IMG submission 104928) | Saline lake microbial communities from Rauer Islands, Antarctica - Metagenome Filla E10 #628 | ecosystem: Environmental > Aquatic > Non-marine Saline and Alkaline > Saline | place... | reverse complement strand
TCTCGAACTCTCTCAGGCTTGAGAATGATTTCCCCTTTATCGTTTAGCAGAAACATCGTTGGCGTATTTGTCACACGATAAGTTTTTGCCGTTGGCGATTCCCAACCATTAAGCTCCGATACGTTTTTCCATGGAATTCCTTTATCCTGGATACCCTTCTTCCAGCTAGCGTCATTTTGATCAACTGAAAAGCCAACTACTTCAAACCCCTGGTTTTTGTACTGAGCGTAAGTTTGCTTCAGTTCCGGGATTTCCGCTTCACATTTGTGACACCAGGACGCCCAGAAAAATATGAGTGTGTAGTCGTTCTTGTCCACCACGTCATAGAGGTTGAGGCTGCCGCCACTAGCAGTGGGAACAGTAAAGTCTTTTGGTTTGTGTCCTACCTGAAGTCGCTGAATTCCCTCCGCTTTAGAGGCCAGCACATCGCTGAGATCAGCACCACAAGTTTCTTCGTTGATGTAATTGTCGAGGATGTAGAGGCTCAGGTGCTCCATTCCCGAAGAGTAAAAGCCTTCCATCATGGTGTAGAGCACGTACTCTAAAACTCGGTCACTTCCAGCTTCTTTAGCCTTGCTCACTATGAAGTCGATACCGTTCAAAAAACCATTGTCAGTGCCACCGCTATGCTTTCGCATAAAGTCCTGGATGCGCTCCTGAAGCACTGGTGAATGGATGTACGACTCATCCGAAAAATCAATGTCGCTCCAGTATTCCGACTTGGAGGTCGGATTTTTACTCTCCATGTGAGCGGCAATTTTCGCAGTAAAAGTCTCCGGGTTTTCGCGGACGATTCTGGCTCTTAGGTCTTTTATTTCATATTCTTTTGCCTGAACCTCATTGGCAGAATCGCCTCCTTTTCTTCGCAGCGATCTGATCTGACCTTCCAGTCTTGCCAGCTTAGTAGAATAATCTTTCCAGGCTGCATTGTCTTTAGAGTTCTCGGTTCTGAAATTGCGCACAGTGTTTCCGGTAAACTGAAGCATTACCTTGTCCTCGTTAGGATTCACGATGAAGTCTGCACGATTGGCAAGTTCAAATCCAACACTGTACACTCCTATGCCGAGCTCTTTGGTGCCAAAGTCGAAACCGGAGTTTTCAATTTTGGTGCTGTCAATCAGGTAACCGTCTTTTCCTTCGGTTTCGTAGAGGTAAATCTTGTTTTGCTCTGGAGCTCGGGTAAAGCTACCGCTGATCTTTATTTCCCCACTGATATCACCAACAAAGTCCGTAGTGGCTTTTTGCGAGGTCTGGCTCACAGCCATTGGTTCTTGTTCGACTCCTTTCTGAGCACGGCTTTTTTTCGAGTTTTCTGACGAATCGCAACTGCTAATAGATCCAACTGTCAGCAGCATGAACAATACTTCTTTGATCATTATTTACTTTTTTAATAGAGTCGTCAAATATAGCGAATTCAATATTTTCGCTCGATGCTATGGGCGGAGTGCAAAATGAATCGTCTACTAAATTACAATCGATGACCAGACAGGAAGCTTTTGAAATATTTCAACTTGAAGAGCCCATCGATGCAGACAATGTGAGTGATGCTTACGAAGAGTCTTTTTTCACTATCCGCGATTACTTCCTGAAAAATACTGTGGTGCCTCAGCTTTTTGTCAGCCGGCTTCAGCGGTTGAAGAAATTTGAGCAAGCATTTTGCGTGCTCCAGGATCAGCCTCTAAAATGGGAAGAGCCGAAACTTCCTTCACAGCCCGATCACGAAGAAGCTATGAAAATCATGAGTTTGGAATCTTCGTCACTTGAGGAGCTGCTGAAATCATATGAAGGTAGAGTAACCGAGAAAAGGATGTTTATCGCTCAGTCGTGGACAATTCCCGAAGTGGTAAAAAACACACTCGAGTTGGTTGCTGTACAGCAAGCCTATCACTTGCTTTTCGAAGAGTTTGGTCAGGCTGAATTCACCACCTCTAAAGAGATGGTAGGAGAAGTGAAAGCCGCAGAGCAGATCGATTCAGGGGTGCTTTTAAAGAAATTGAAAAGCCGGTCAGAATCCGATGAAGCAAATCTCGATTTTCAGCATTCACTCGGCAAGGAACTGGCTCGAGTGAAAAAATTAAACAAACTGCTTAGAGGAGCCTGACTTCTGATAGATGTCTTTTCACTAGATTCATGGCCGCAGTTTAATAAACCCGATACCATGAAATTAACTTTCACCTTTTTCGCATTACTCTTCAGTCTTCTTGCTTTTACACAGGACGACTACACACTCTATCAAACGGGAAGTGAACTAGACACTGTGACGACACCAACTTTTGGTCTCGTGCTCATGGGAGGAGCTACTGAAAGTGACAATGCTATGCGCTGGTTTTTGCAACGCGCTAGCGGTGGCGATGTGGTGGTGATAAGAACTTCTGGGTCTGATGGATACAACGACTACCTATACTCCCAGCTGGGAATTGAAGTAAACTCTGTGACGACTATTGTTTTTGATAATGCTGCCGCAGCGAGCAATGAGGAAGTGACCGAAATTCTTGAGAATGCAGAAGCCATTTGGCTGGCTGGCGGCAATCAGTGGACCTATTACGATTTTTGGAACGAATCGCCAGTTGAAGACATTTTGGTGAGCCACATAGAAAATGGCGGGGTGATCGGTGGTACCAGTGCGGGAATGGCCGTGCTGGGCGGAATCGACTACGTTGCCCAGTTTGCTTCTGTAACTTCAGATGAGGCGCTCAACAATCCGTACTCGACCAACATCACGTTGGAAGACGACTTTGTGACTCCTCCTTTTATGGATGGCGTTATCACCGATACGCACTACGATAATCCCGATCGCAGAGGAAGACACGTAGCTTTTTTGGCGCATGCAATGGCGGCTTTTCAGGTTTATCCAAAAGGAATTGCCTCGGAAGAATACACGGCAGTTTGCATTAATGATGAGGGGCTTGCACGCGTATTTGGAGAGTATCCGGAGTACGAAGATTACGCTTACTTTATCCGTTTGCGATGCGAAACTCCCAATGAACCTGAGGTGGCAGTAGGTGATTTACCCTTGACCTGGAATTTGGGTGGAAACGCGCTCAAGGTTTATAAAGTTCCTGGAACACTCGAAGGTGACTTCGCTTTTAATCTATCCGACTGGGTGACCGGCACCGGAGGTGAGTGGCAAAATTGGTCGGTTCAGGACGGTGATCTTACCATTCAGGAAAATGCCGAAACTCCGGGTTGTCCGGTGGGTGTCTTTGAATTGGCCGAAGGAAAAGGCCAGCTAGGGCTTTATCCCAATCCTGCATCACAACGAGTAATTGCAAGCACAGAAGAGCAAGGTCCGTTTCAAATTTTTACTTCCGTGGGGAAAATGGTGATGGAAGGGAAGCTCGAATCGGGAGAAAACGAAGTGGATGTAGCTGAACTAAAGTCCGGGGTTTATTTTTTCAAAAGCGCGGGTCGAAGCGAAGTACTGATCATTCAGTAGCAGACTTACTCGTAGCGCAAGGCGTTGATCGGGTCGAGTTGAGCAGCTTTCTTTGCTGGATAATATCCTGAAACAACACCTACTATGAAGCAGAGCAAAATGCCTCCCAGTAACCACATCCAGGGAATTGTAAATCCGGCTTCGATGATAATAGCGACTACATTCCCCACAATCAAACCGAAAATCAGACCGAAGAATCCACCAATTTGACCAATTACTATCGACTCGATCAGGAATTGTTGGCGGATAGTTTTGTCGCTGGCTCCAAGTGCTTTCCTAACACCGATCTCACGAGTTCGCTCAGTCACCGAGACCAGCATGATGTTCATGAGCCCAATGCCGGCACCGAGGAGAGTGATCACACCAATAATTGTGGCGATGATAGTAACGCTGCTGATGGCACCGATTACTGAATTTACCAAAGAATCACTCTTTCTGATTTCAAAAGATTCATCAGTGCCTATTGGGTCCTGACGCACAATCCGTAATAATCCCATTGCTTCGCTAATGGCGTCTTGCAGCTTTGAAGCATCTTCGACAGATACATTCACAGTGTAAGATGTGTTGGGTGTAGCGAAAACCTTCTTTACATTTCTAACAGGAACAACCACCTGTCGGTCGGACTGCATGCCCATTGAGTTTCCTTTACTCTTTAAAACACCGATTACCTGATACCGGTAGCTTCCGATGTGGACAGCTTTTCCCACGGCCCCCTCAGCAGAATTGTTAAATAAATCAGTTACGATGTCGGCCCCGAGAATAACCGTGTTGCTTCCAGAGCTCAGCTCCGAAGTCGAAAAATTTCTGCCTGCCTCAAGCGAATAGCCTGAAAGTGAGAGGTACTCTTTGTCGCCTCCGATTACCCGAATGTTGGGATTGGTTTTTTCTCCGCGATATTTTACCGTAGCCATTCCTGCGGCCACTGAAGAGACGGAGACTTTAGCATCGAAATTATACTGCTCTTCAAAAGACATCGCTTCGTGAAAAGAAATTGGAGGATAGGATTTTTCTTGCGTCCCACTGCGCCCTCCACGAAAAGAAGCGTTTTTTTGCTGCACGGTAAATGTGTTACTGCCCAGCATCGAAAATTCATCGGTGATCTTGGATTTTACGGCTTCAATCGCTGTTAGAATTCCCACCAAAGCTGTGATACCAATAGCGATAATCAAGACCGTGAGTATCGCTCTCAGTCGCTGGCCGCTGATGGCCCGCAGTGCAATCTTGATATTTTCCAGCGTTTTTTTATCCATTCTTCCTGTAGGTGACCAAATGTAATGGATTGCCGCAAATTCAGAGCGAGGCAAAATCCTAAAAACAGCTAATTCGAACACACTGAGCTGATAGATGCTTATAATGATAGAGCGAATTTTGTTAATTTCGCATCACCTCAAAAATCAGTAAACACAGAAGAAAGATTATGGCATTTGATATTGATATGATCAAGGAAGTTTACGACAAGCTTCCCGGACGCATCGAAAAAACAAGAGAGCTTGTTGGACGTCCGCTAACACTATCCGAAAAAATTCTTTACACCCACCTTTGGGATGATACCTCGGAGCCTTACGAAAGATTGAAATCGTACGTAAATTTTGCTCCCGACCGCGTGGCCATGCAGGATGCAACTGCTCAGATGGCACTTTTGCAATTTATGCAAGCGGGAAAAACGAACGTTTCGGTACCTTCCACAGTGCACTGCGATCACCTTATTCAGGCTCGCGTGGGTGCAGATGCCGATTTGCAAGAAGCGATAAACAAGAACAACGAGGTTTATAACTTCCTTTCTACTGTTTCCAACAAGTATGGAATTGGTTTTTGGAAACCCGGAGCGGGAATCATCCACCAGGTTGTGCTGGAGAACTACGCATTCCCAGGTGGAATGATGATCGGAACGGATTCGCACACCCCAAATGCCGGTGGACTGGGAATGCTCGCCATTGGAGTTGGTGGTGCCGATGCTGTTGATGTGATGGCCGGAATGCCTTGGGAGCTTAAGTTCCCAAAAATGATCGGTGTGAAACTCACTGGTAAACTCAGCGGCTGGACTTCTTCAAAAGATGTGATCCTAAAAGTTGCTGGTATCCTCACTGTAAAAGGTGGAACCGGAGCTATTGTGGAATACTTTGGAGAAGGTGCAAGAAGCTTGTCTTGTACTGGTAAAGGTACGATCTGCAACATGGGAGCTGAAATTGGAGCGACTACTTCAACTTTCGGTTACGATGAAAAAATGTCGGTATATCTGCGCGGAACTGATCGTGCTGATGTTGCTGATGCGGCAGACAAAGTGAAAGAGCACCTCACTGGTGACGATGAGGTTTACAACAATCCAGAAAAATATTTTGACGAGGTAATCGAAATCAACCTTTCTGAACTTGAGCCGCACATTAACGGTCCGTTTACTCCGGATTTGGCGACTCCAATCAGTGAGTTTGCAAAAGCCGTAAAAGACAACGGTTGGCCGCAAAAGCTTGAAGTTGGTTTGATCGGTTCGTGTACAAACTCTTCTTACGAAGATCTTACACGTGCGGCATCGCTGGCTCAACAAGCGGTAGATAAAAAATTGAAAACGAAGTCTGAGTTTACGATCACTCCAGGTTCGGAGCAAGTTCGTTTCACAGCTGAGAGAGATGGTATCCTAGATACTTTCGATCACATGGGAGGAGTTGTTCTTGCCAATGCTTGCGGGCCTTGTATCGGTCAGTGGGCACGTCACTCTGACGACCCAAACCGCAAGAATTCGATCATCACGTCTTTCAACAGAAACTTTGCGAAGCGTAACGATGGTAACCCAAATACACATGCATTTGTAGCTTCTCCGGAAATTACAACTGCCATGGCAATTGCCGGTGATCTTGCTTTCAATCCTCTTACCGACACTATCACTAATGAAGATGGTGAAGAGGTAAGATTGGATGAGCCTAAAGGTATTGAGATGCCAGTGAAAGGATATTCTGTAGAAGATTCAGGTTATCAAAAACCTGCTGCAGATGGATCAGGAGTAAATATCGAGGTGAAAGGTGACTCAGAGCGCCTGCACTTACTCACTCCATTTGAGCCATGGGATGGTGAAAACCTAACAGGAGTGAAGCTCCTGATTAAAGCAAAGGGAAAATGTACAACTGACCACATTTCTATGGCTGGTCCATGGTTGCGTTTCCGCGGTCACCTCGACAATATTTCAAACAACACGCTGACTGGTGCAATCAATGCATACAACGATAAAGCAGATAGCGTGAAGAGTCAAATCACCGGTGAGTACGATTCTGTGCCAAACACACAGCGCGAGTACAAGAAAGAAGGAGTTCCGACAATAGTGGTGGGAGACCACAACTACGGTGAAGGATCTTCTCGTGAGCACGCAGCGATGCAGCCACGCCACCTCGGTGTAAAAGTAGTTTTGGTGAAGTCATTTGCCAGAATTCACGAGACCAACCTCAAGAAGCAAGGAATGCTCGGAGTCACTTTTGCCAACGAGAGCGACTATGATTTGATCAAGGAGGATGACACTTTCAACTTTATCGATTTGAAAGATTTTGCTGAAGGCAAGCCTTTGACAATCGAGATCGCTCACAAGGATGGATCGAAAGACACAATCAAGGCAAACCATACTTACAACACTCAGCAGATTGAGTGGTACAGAGCTGGATCAGCATTGAACATGATCCGCAAGATGAATAAGTAAGACTTAGTTCAATAGAATATAAAAGGCCGATTCACTGAAGTGAATCGGCCTTTTTTTATGCCTCAGTCTATCTTTTCATTTAGCTAGATCAGCTATATAAAAAAAGCCGGCTCTTCGGCCGGCTTTGAATTTAGAGGATGATAAGTTTCTTAAAAGTGGAACGCTCCTGTGAGTCCGAGGTATGAAAAAGTCGTGGACTCTTGTCCGGTGTCTTCATCTTCTGCAATAAAGATCATTTGATAGCGCAATGAAGCTGAAATTTGATCTGTGAGAAAGAAGCCGAGCTCAGGAGCAAGACTCAGGTTAAACTCAGAGTCAGACTCACCTTCAACTGTAGTACCTAATATTTCAAGGTCAGCAGTTTTAGCAGCAGTAATGTGACCACCAACTTTAAGGCCGGCATAGAAACCATGACCGACTTCATCAACGAAGAATCGTCCACCCACTTGAAGAGGCACCTGTAGATAGTAATCATAAAAATCGCCTAAGTCTTCGTCCAGTAAGTAAAAGAGAAGGCCAGAACTTGCATGGAGGCTCAATTGATCAGTTACGGCAAGATCGTATCCAAGAGCAGGACCTAATCCCAGGTTGGCGAAATCTCCAAAGTCACCAAGAGGTACGGAAATGTCGAGCCCGGCTGTTCCAAAACTGTCTTGAGCCTGAACATTGTTTGGTATTGCAAATGCAGCGAACGCTGCAATGATGCAACTTAGAACTAATTTTTTCATTGTATTTAATTTTTGATTATGGTATTTACGGTTCAATTTACAATAATTTTCCTAAGTCTATTGAGAATAGACTAGCCCTTATGAGATATAGGTTGTTAATATCTGTTAGGGCATTTAGTGAGGTCACTTTAAAAAAGTGAACTTCACATTGACTACCTCATTGCATTCGTCCTCAGAAAATTTCATTTCTGAAAGCTTTTTTAGTACGTGCTGTTTAAAGCATTCATCCGAGGCATTCACCTCGAGAATGTTTACAGTTCCACAGGGCTCAACAATAAAGCTGACGAGAACAAGTGCCCGGTCGCACTTTGGGGTGAGTCCTGTTGGATAGGTCATTCGGTTGATAACCGATTTTTTAATTGCGTCTCCAGTCGGGTCGGAGCTTGCAAATGCGGAAGTGCTTGCAGTTAAAATGGTAAAAACTGTCAGCAAGGAAACCAGATTTCTAAAAACTTTCATGTCCTGTAATTTTTTGTTTTTAATTTTCGATGCAAATTTGAGGGCATCTTTTAAAGGCTGCATTCCCAGGACTTCAAGAGTAAATTACTCTTACCTTACTTGCAGGTTACCGAATGTGCCTTGTGTTTTCTCATTGTTAAACGTATTTCTTTGAACGACTCCAATCAGCCAAAAAACGAAAAGCTAGTGCTAAATGAACAGCATTTTGTTTTGCATCATTGGCGAGCACTTTTCTGGGAAGAGCAACAATTGCTAGTAATAAGTGACTTACACGTAGGTAAATCATCTCATTTTAGAAAGAATGGATTGCCAGTGCCGCGAGAAGTTGGAAGGTCAAACTTTTGGAGACTCTCCGGGTTGATTTTGGACTTCCGGCCCAGGGAGGTTTTATTTTTAGGAGATCTTTCACATAGCAGCCACAACAAGGAATGGAATGACTTTGTAGATGTGAGGCAAAATTTTGAAGAGATAAAATTCTCATTGGTTCCGGGCAATCACGATATTCTTGATCTGGAAGATTACCAGAAGGCCAATATTGAATTGTTGCCAGAGGTACACCAGGTAGGGGCTTTTTATTTCTCCCATGATCAACTGGCCAAAGAGCAGATTCCTTTAGGAGTAATAAACGTCTTCGGACACATTCATCCGGGAGTTAGAATGAGCGGAAGCGGCAGGCAATCCTTGAGGTTGTCGTGTTTTTATATCTACGAAAATCAGTTTGTGATGCCGGCTTTCGGAGACTTTACAGGGAAGCATCTTATTCGCCCAAGGAAGGGCAGTAGCGTCTTTGTGACGACAGAAAAAGAGGTTATTCCTGTGAAGTGAGGTCTTTCTTTTTGATGAGTATTCCTCTCAGGTATTTGTACTCAATGATAGGCTCACCTTTCTCATTGTAGTCATACATAGTGCCGTTTTCAGCTCCATTTTGATAATACTCGATTGATTTTCGGTTACCATTTGGCCAATAGTAGATCCAGTCTCCGTGCTCTTTCCCATTTTTGAAATGGCCGACATAATCGAGCTGGCCGTCTTCGTAGTAGAGCTCTTCTTTTACTTTGTCGTACTCGGGACCAACGGTGTAGACTACAACATATGGGTTTCCATTGTCGTGACTGCGAACGATATGTTTCTCAGGCTCATCGGGTTGAGCAAGCGAAGCAACACTGAAAAGGAGTGCGAATAGGGTGGTTAGAAAAGGCATAGGTTAATTGATTTCAATCGTATTTCACCTGTGCTTACGGGCCATAGCAGATTTGGTTCTACTTTTGAACCACAAAAATGATTGCAGATTAATTCTGAGGAACCACCGTGAAGTCGCCTTGAACAGTTTCCGGGAATCCGGCAAACTCCCCATTGTCCAGAACTCTTCTCACTTTCACATTGAAGTTCACTGATTCGGTGCTGCCGAAGAAAGATGGTTGAACAGTGATTACGCTGGTGCTATCATAGGGCGTTGTTTTGTAGCGCTTGATAACTGTCCCTTCAGGAGAGATTCTTACATCTTCAATTCTTACCTCTACCGTGTCTGGTTTTGGAATGAAAAAGCCAACCTGCTCTAGTGGTAGCGGGGTAACATCCATGATTTCAATTTCCACATTTAGATTGTGGGTGATGTCCATACTTGGGTTTTCTCCGCGAATATCTGCAGTGAGATAGTATTTTCTTGAGTAGTCGATGGTGTCGATAGGTACTATGAAGTTCGCATCCAAAAGTGCTGATCCGGCTCCTCTCCAGGATAAATTACCACATCCACAAGTATACCCTGCTGGTGGTAAAACTTCTTCTTCATCCTTATTGCAAGAGGTGATGAATAGGGTAGAGAAGAGTAAAGCTGCGAGGAAGGTATAGTATCTTTTCATTTCAATATTTAGTTTAGGACTCCGAAAATTACTCAAAATCCGGGTATAATAAATACTTCTTTCGGACAAGTTTGAATTTATCCAATTCTGGTTGCCACGAACTTCGGATATCTTCTACACTCTTTTCTTCTGTGATTTGTTGCCTCAGCGAGTTTGTTCCGGCTAGTTTGTCAAAGAATGACTCACTGGAAAAGAATTCTTCTTTATTCGGATAATGATTGTAATAACCTACAAGCCAGGCGAGATAAAGCTCTCTGGATGTGAAAAAGTAGAAGCTTCCAAAATCCTGCAGTTTGCTACCTGAGCATATTTCGTTTTCGTATTTGGGGTTTTCGACAACTCCCGGAATACTGGTGGGAGTGAAGGTAGTCGTCCCCAGGTCATTGCCTGGATACCCAATGACCTGAAATGGCAGATCAGTTCCTCTACCAATGCTTACTTGAGTGGGTTCAAAAAAGCAAAGTGAGGGATAGAGGTAGATCGATTCCATTGTGGGCAGGTTGGGCGATGGCTTCACGGGAAGGCGGTACAAATCCAAATGCTCATAATTCTCGCACTTTATGATGTTGAGATCGCACTTGACACCATCGAAGAGCCAGCCTTCTGAATTGATCATCTGGGCAAGTTCGCCAACAGTGAGCCCGTGAACAACAGGAATGGGATGCATTCCAACAAAGGATTGAAATTCCTTTTCAAGTACTGGTCCATCTACATAAAAGCCATTGGGGTTTGGCCGGTCCAGGATCAGTACTTTTTTGTCGTTTTCTGCAGCTGCTTCCATTACATAGTGCATGGTAGATATATAGGTGTAAAAACGAGCACCAACATCCTGAATGTCGAACACGAGAATATCAATATCCGACAGCATCTGAGCGGTTGGCTTTTTAGAAGAGCCGTAGAGTGAAATTACCGGTAGACCGGTTCTCGAGTCTTTTCCGCTCTCTACAGTTTCACCTGCTGCCGCATTTCCCCGGAAACCGTGTTCGGGAGCAAAGACCTTCACTACGTTGACACCGCTAGAAATCAGCGTGTCTACCAGGTGTACACCATTCACAAGTGATGTCTGGTTGGCTACAATTGCTAGGCGTTTTTCTTGAAGGTTGTCGAGATACAAGTTCATCCGCTCAGCTCCAACCACAATCGTGGAGTCGTATTCTAGCTCGTTCAATTGTTGCGCCTCCGAAGAGTCACAACTAATCAGTGACAGGACGCCAATGAAGAGCAAACAGTTTGTGATAATTCGTGCATTCATGTGGAACAAATATATGGGATTGAGAATCTTCCTTGGGCAATGAAAATCTTATTCTACTTTTACAAACTCATTTGATCAATTAGATTTCGATTTGAAGAAACTCCAGTTCACGCGTTTTATTGGTTCCAGAGTGCTCAGGGGTAGTGATGAAAGGCGATTTAGCCGGCCGATCATTACACTGGCTACCATCAGCGTAGCTCTGGGGATTGCCGTGATGATTCTGGCTGTTTCCATTGTCCAGGGTTTCCAACAAGAGGTAAGAGAAAAAGTCGTTGGGTTCGGATCGCATATTCAGATTTATGATGCAAACGACAACATTTTAAAAGAGACAAGTCGTGTTTCTGTTGATCAAAGTTTTTACCCGGATATAACCTCAGTAGACGGTATTCGTCATATTCAATTGTTCGCCATCAAGCCAGGGATTATTGAAACCAATGACAACCTGCAGGCGGTTATCATTAAAGGTGTGGCAGATGACTTTGACTG